>SWBW01001810.1_pt1 | contig 284933 bp, 291 predicted proteins | sample 4693041 | NCBI WGS metagenome assembly SWBW01 (sample SAMN10267271, study PRJNA491770) | bioreactor metagenome | isolation source: DHS bioreactor inoculated with marine methane seep sediment | place: Japan: Omine Ridge, Nankai Trough | collected 2006-05-06 | reverse complement strand
TGCTCGCGGAGATGCAAACGGAATGCTCGAGTACGCTACAAAAGCTGCAGAAATACAAACTCCATACATCAACGATCAAATGTTTCTTCACTCTAGAAACTTAATAAATCTTGTATCTTCTAAGAACTTAGAGAAATGGCCAAAATGGCGCGAATTCTTTGACTTAACTGTTAACCTACATGATCGTTATTTTGAAACACATTCTAAAGATGCGCACTCCAGGTATGTTTATGCTAGCGCTCTTGCGGCTATCGCAAGCGCAAGTAGGGATGCCGAGATGGGAGCTTTAGCAGAGGAACAATTCAAGCAAGCAATTGAGCTAAGCCCAAAAAGGCAACAACTGTTCTTTAGCTATGGTGAGTTACTTAAAGTTTACGGTAGAGTTGATGAGGCATTAGATCTCTACAAGCAAGCAGCGGCATTTGACGAGGAGGTGGGAGAGTCTTGGTGGTACGTGGCCACAACTTATCAATTCAGCAAAGGGCAACCTGATGTTGCTGCTGAATATTATATTAAAGCCCATCAAGCCAAGTATCCATTTTATTTTAAAACAGCAAATGATGCATTATTAGTTGCTGAGGCTTATGTCTTAAAAGAAGATGCATACGGCCTTAAGAAATTAATCGCACAACTACCTAGTTTACCCGCATCTCAACCGGCAACTTATATCCAAATAGCAAGATCAGCCGAAAAATTAGAACTGCTACAAGAAAGAGATTTAATATTGCATGCTGTGGCAAATATGGATCCATCAGTTAACATAGCTTTGCAGCCACTCTTTAATGGTGAAGTTGAAACAATTGATGAGGCATTAAAAATCGCAGAAGCACAAGTTGCTGCAGAAAAGGCAGAAGCTGAAAAGCTCAAGGCTGAAGAGGAGGCAAACAAACCTACGGAAGATGAGGCAGAATCAGATTATAACGGTCCAAGACGATAGCTATCCAATCAAGTCAATTGTTTTATCTAAAGTTGTTTTTAAATCAAACCGCGAACAAAGCATCTCATAAGCCTTGGCCGAGATGCTTTTTTGTTTTTGGGCATCATTAACCAAATCAACTATCGCGGAGCTCATCTCGTCTAAGTTTCCAGACTCAACAATCTGCGCAGCGTCACCCAACATCCACTTTGCCGCACCAACATCAGTTGCTACAATTGGCACCTTGGATGCCATCGCTTCAAGTAAAGTGATGCTCATACCCTCCTTGGAAGAGGGGAGTGTAAATAAATCAAAAGCCTTGTATAAAGCTGGAGCATCCATTCTACGACCAGTTAGCAAAACGAATTTTTCAGTACCAATCTCCTGGTTTTTATTCTTTAAAGATTCAAACTGCGGTCCATCTCCAATTATTACAAAATGTATCCGCGGATCCATCTCGTGTACTTTCTCGCAAACCTCCAAATACCATAAAAGATTTTTTGGAGCGTAAGCATTAGCTATCGTCCCCACAATATTCGCGTCCGAATGAATACCAAGTTGAGCTCGAGCGTCCTCCCTGCTTAACAATTTTTTTTCAAATATATTTACACCAACTCCATTTGGAATTGTGACTAACTTTTTTACGGGTTGTATATGTAATTTTTTTGCTAATTCCTCGTCCCCTGGGTGCACAACTATAATAATATCTTTCCACTTAGCACTTAGCTTCTCAATAAAAATATATAAAGATTTTTTCCATCTAGGTAAGTCTTCGTTAAAAACCCAACCTCCAATGCAATAGATACGACGTGGTACTCTAGCTAGAGTTGCGGCAAGCGATCCTGTAGCACCCATCATTGTAGAATTTAGATGTACTACACGAGGTTTCAATTTTCTAAACAGACGCGCAAGTTCAAAAACAGAAAGTATGTTAGCTATAGGATTGATATCACGAACCATGTTTTGTAGCTCGATAAATGGAATCTGTCTTTCTCTACATCTAACATCTAAATCTCCAAGTACAGATCCATGTTGTTTACCCGCACAAACAATAACTTTATCGCCGCGTTTTTTAAGCTCACAAGCCAATTCAAAAATATAGAGCTGTGCGCCGCCCCAGTCTTGGCTGGTAATCATCAACATTACCGCTTGTTCAGGTAAATTATCCACAAGCTTAGTTTTACCACATATATCCTAAAAATCAAGTGTTAGCCACATTGCAATATCAGTAATAATCCCGTAATGTAGGCGCATATGATGCCAAATGGTCTTGCAGTTGTAACAGGTGGAGCGGGATTCGTAGGTTCCCACCTCTGCAAAAGATTAAAAGAAGCTGGGGTAAGTGTTATCTCATTAGATAATTACTTTACTGGATCCAGAGATAGACATATCGATGGTGTAGATTATCGAGAGGGTCACACCAAAAATATTGAAAAAATTATTCCAGAAACACCGGACATTATTTTTCATTTAGGTGAATATGCACGTGTCGAAAAAAGTCTCGAGGATCCTCCAGAGCTTGTTTGGGATTTAAACAAAACCGGAACATTTGCAGTATTAGAGTTTTGTCGTAAACGAAAATGTAAAATTGTCTACGCCGGCTCTTCTACAAAATTTTCTGACGGTGGCAAGGGTCGTGATCTGACACCATACACATGGACAAAGGCCACGAACACGGAACTTGTTAAAAACTATGGAGCTTGGTATGGCACTAAATTTGCCATAACATATTTTTATAATGTGTATGGACCTGGTGAAATATCTTTTGGCCCATACTCAACTCTTGTAGGTATCTTTAAAGAGGAGTATCGACATGGTCAGCCGCTTACCGTCGTCTCGCCAGGTACTCAGGCTCGCAATTTTACTCATGTAGATGACATAGTGGATGGTTTAATGTTAGTGGGCGAAAAAGGAGAAGGTGATGAGTTTGGAATTGGTGCTTCGGAAAATTTTTCAATATTCGAAGTCGCTAAAATGTTTAGTGATAACATTTTGATGCTACCCGAACGCCGAGGTAATCGATTAACTTCAAACGCAGATACTACCCGCGTTGCATCATTAGGCTGGGAACAAAAGCATAAGTTGCCAGATTTTATTAACGATTTTAAAGCTAAAACCGATCAAGAAAAATCTGACGAAAAACGTATCTTAGTTTTCTCAACAACATTCCATCCGGTAGAGGGTTTAGCGGAAAAGTCCTTAAGAGAACTCATGGAACGTATGCCAGATGTTCAGTTTGATGTAATCACCACGGCATTTTCAGGTCAGTCAAAAAATGCTCCGTCACCTTTGCCGAATGTAACCTTACATCGTTTAGGAAATGGAAAAGTAAGTGATAAATACTTACTACCTTATTTGGGAGTAAAAAAAGCAAAAGAACTATCAAAGCAACACAAATATTTATTTGCATGGTCAATCATGGCAAGCTATGCGGCTATAGCTTCAATTTTTTGGCGAAGAAACTCAGACGTTCCGCTTCTGATATCACTCGCAAACCAACGCATCGAGCGAGTCCCATGGTACGGTCAAGCGATGCTCAAATTTATACTCAAGAATGCAGATCAAATAAGTGCATCCTCTGGCAACCAACATAAATACGCATCAAGCGTAGCCTCTCGCGCCAGGTTGACCGCCTCTAACCAAGCTGGCGATGTTTTTGCTAATCAAATAAGATTTGTATATAACGCCATCTTAAAAGAGCAATCAAAAGATTATGAGTAATCGAGTCCTAATATTCTCAACTGCTTACTACCCACTAGTTGGTGGAGCAGAAATCGCCATCAAAGAAATTACAGATCGTTTACCTGATTGGAAGTTTGATATGGTCACTGCGCGCATCCAGCCAGGCTTAGCGTCAAAAGAACAAATCGGCAACATCACCGTCCACCGCGTAGGCTTTGGCAAATCTTTCGATAAATATCTTTTACCAATTTTAGGAGTTATAAAAGCAGTGAGAGTCGCGCCAGCCAAAGACATTCAAATCATTTGGCCAATGATGGCTAGCTTTGGCGGCTTTGCTGCACTCATCTACACCTGGATCCGCCCTAAAACTAAGATGATGCTGACCTTGCAAGAAGGCGATCCACCAGAATACATCATAAAGCGCGTAGGGCCTTTTAAACCGCTGTTTTTGAGGATTTTTAAGCGAGCAGACGCCATTCAAGTTATTAGCAACTTCCTCGCAAACTGGGGTAAAGAAATGGGCTTTAAGGGTGAACCTGTAGTTATTCCTAATGGCGTCAACATCCCACATTTTTCAAAACAGATCACTCCCGAGGAACGTCACACATTACGATCAAACTTTGGTTTCGCTGATCAAGATACAGTCCTCGTCACAGCCTCACGTCTTGTTCTAAAAAACGGTACAGACGACATAATAAAATCTCTGGGCAGTCTTCCAGAAAATTACAAAGCTCTAATCATCGGTGATGGTGATGATCGTCAAATGTTAGAAAACCTCGCTAAAGAAAATCAGTTAAAATCTCGAGTTGTCTTTTTAGGACAAAGAGATCATGCCGAGCTACCAGCATTAATCCAATCTGCAGACATCTTTATCCGCCCGTCACTTTCAGAAGGTTTGGGCAATTCATTTTTAGAGGCTATGGCTGCAGGTCTACCAATCATCGGCACACCAGTAGGTGGTATTCCTGATTTTCTAGTAGATGGCGAAACTGGTGTTTTTTGCGAACCACAAAATCCTGAGTCTATCGCAACTGCCACTCGTCGCATCCAAGAAGAGTCTGGACTTCGCGATAAACTCATCCGTCAAGGCGCCTCATTGGTCGCAGAGCAATATAATTGGAATCAAATTGCTGTGAAGATGGAGGATATATTCAAGGGGCTTTCACCTATAGTATGAAAATATTATTCGCAACAGGAATCTACCCACCAGAAATCGGCGGACCAGCCGGTTATGTTAAAGGTGTCGCAACTGAACTCGCTAATCAAGGTCACAAAATTTCCGTAGTTACTTACGGAGACAATCCGGAACCAAATACCAAATATCAAATAGCAAATATAAGGAGAGGTAATAGCACATTAATTCGTTATGTTAAGTATACGTATCAATCCTGGAAGTTAGCTCGTAAATCAGACTTTGTATATGCTCAAGGACCAGTCTCAGAGGGATTGCCAGCTACAATTGCATCCTTTTTGTCACGTAAACCTCTTGTTCTGAAGGTGGTGGGTGATTATGCGTGGGAGCAATTTCAACAGAGTCAATCATCTGTTGAGCTACTTGATGAATTTGTCACGCATCATCACACTGGCAAAATAAGAGTTTTAGAATCTATAGAGCGCTGGGTGGCATCACGAGCTAAAAAAATTATTGTTCCATCAGAATACTTAAAAACTATCGTCGAAAAATGGGGGATAGAATCTGATAAAATCAGTGTAGTTTACAATAGCATATCTCCATTACCAGATGTCGCGTCCAGGGAATCTTTACGTCAAAAACATGAGCTAGGTGATCGTAAATTAATCCTCACAGCAGTACGAGCTGTCCCATGGAAGGGCGGAGATTTTTTATGTGATGTCTTGAAGGATCTTCCAAATGATTACGCACTTGCCGTTGCGGGTGATGGGCCTAGTTTAGAATCGTGGAAAAAACACGCAGAGGAATTGGGAGTATCAAACAGGGTCGCTTGGCTGGGCAAACTAAGTCGCAAAGATCTGACTGAGTTTTATCAATCGGCTGATCTTTTTGTTTTACCTACCGGTTATGAAGGATTTCCTCATGTTGTCGTCGAGGCCGCGAGTATGAATCTTCCATGTATTGTTAGTGATAAAGGTGGAAACCCAGAGATTGCAAAACTTTTCCCTGAGCAAGTATCTGTCGCTGAGTACCAAAATAAGCAAGCCTGGATAAAAGCTATCACATCACAAAATATCGAACGTCATTCGTCGAAAGTCGGATTACCAGAGGTGCTTGGGTTTGGGAGGATGGTAACAGAAACTTGCGATGTACTTAAGTCCGCTCATTGTCTGAACCTTGATTATCAAACCGATTCACAATCAAATTCACTTGATTATTCGAACAAAAACACTAATTCGAAAAAAACTGGTATAACGAGCGCAGATTCTCAGATTCTCAGATTCTCAGATTCTAATGTTAGAGATCGTCAGCGGGTTCTTTCGATCGGTTTAGAAAAGAAGTTATTCAAGCCGGGTAAAGTTAGAGATCGAATCACGGATCAGTTCAAAGATTTTGATGCAACCATCATCGTCTTCGCTAAACAAAAATTTGATGAACAGATAGCACCCAATATCCGCATCATCTCTACCAACTCCTGGAACAAATTTTTTTACGTCACAGGTGCTTTCTTAGAGGTCTGGAAACTTCGTAAGCAAAAGTTTGACATTGTTACGTCCCAAGACCCAGTCGAAACCGGACTTGTAGCATATTTATCATCAAAGATTTTAAAATGCGCATTTGCCATACAAGACCATGGCTACCATTTTCATGGTGATTATTACCGCAAAGAATCTTGGTTAAATCAACTTCGTTATCTATTCGCTCGCTTCGTCGTCGTTCGCGCTGATGCGATACGAGTCGTAAGCCAAAGAACTGCAGGTGCTCTGCAGGTGCTCAATGTTGAGCCTAGTAAAATTATTCGGTTTCCACTCACCCTAAATCGCAAATATCAGGAATCAAATAACTCAAATAGTTCAGCGATCAGCGATCAGCGGACAGTGATTCAAGCCGAAGATGATTCTGCTAGATACAAAATACAAAATACAAAATACCTTTTATTAGTTTGTCGCTTCGTACCAATTAAACGCATCGACCTTGCTATCCACGCCTTCAGCATCGTCGCGAAGCAAAACCCGCAAGTTAAACTCAAAATAGTTGGTGGAGGGCCACTTGAAGATCAAATTAAACGATGGATCGCTGATTTTGATTTACAAAATAGAGTCGAAATCACCCCTTGGACAAACGATCTAGCAGATCTCTATCGTGGTGCTACCGCAACGCTTATCACTTCTGATCGCGAAGGTTATGGTATGACGGCAGTTGAATCTCTTGCTTGTGGAACACCTGTTATCATGACAAATGTTGGTTGTGCATATGAAGTTGTTAAAGATAGTATAAATGGCTACATTGTCCCCGTGGGGGATGTCATGTCCATAGCAGATAGAATGGAGCGGGTAATTAATGATCCTAATAATTTTACGGAAAATATCAGTTCAAGCTCTCCATTAACTATAAATAAAATCTTAAAAGATTTTATTGACGCCGCTCGCATAAATCACAATTCAAAGCTCAACAAAAATGAGCAAGATTTTTGGAGGTTTAGTGAGCTAAAACAAGAAGATAGACAGGATAAGAAAAAAATTCTTGTTTGCGTTCAAGCTGTTGATAAAAATGATCCACTTATGGGGTTTTTCATTGAGTGGCTAGCGGAAGCATCGAAACAATTTTCAGAAATAACCGTTCTCGCCTTAAGAGTCGGTGACTATAATTTGCCGGAGAATGTTAAAGTTATTGCCTTAAGACAGAAAGGATCTTCTTCCAAGCTAAGTGCCTTTAAGAATCTCATTACAAAATCTTGGCAGCATCGTCATAATTATAAGGGAGTCTTTGTTCGTGGCGATTGTATCTATGTGTTGTTAGCCGGCTGGCTGTGGCGCTTAATGGGAAAAAAGATAGTGTTATGGTACGCGCATTATAAAACCAATAAATGTGTCCCATGGGCAGCTAAAATTGCAAACTCAGTTGTCACTTCAGTACCAGAGGCTTGCAGTAGTTCCCGAGTTAAAGCAATTCCCATTGGCCAAGCAGTAAATTCAGAAAAATTTACATCGAGTACCTCTGAGCATTTCCCAAATAGATTAAAACGCTTTCTAGTTTTTGGCAGAGTCTCAGAGGTTAAGCGAGTTGTTGAAATCATCGAAGCATTTAAAAAAGCTAAACCGGAAGATTCCACATTAACAATCATTGGTAAAGCTTTGACCGTCGAGTATACCACACTAGTAAAACAAGCAATCAGCGAGGTTGATAATATAAACTGGTTAGATAAGGACGTGCCATATGATGAAGTTCCCTCTATTTATCACGAATATGATATCCTTATTAATGCCACGCCAGGGAGCTTGGACAAAACAATTGTCGAGGCAGCTATGAGCGGGTTGGTGGTGGTTAGTACGACATTAGGTTCTGCTGACCTGTATAATGAAACAAATGATTGGCTAAATGTTAACAATATTGAATCTTTGCAGCGTACTATAAAGGATATTTCTGAACATGAGATTGGAATATTATCGAAAATTATCATTACTTTACGAAATTCAGCTATAAGTAAACACTCGCTTATGTCGCAAGTATCAAGATTAAAACGATTGTTCGAATAGCACGATAAATGATTTTATAAATAATCTTAAAAAAGACTATATTAATACTATGAAAGCAGATGAAAGAGAAGATAAATTATACGAATCTGGAAAGGAGAATGAAATTTCTACAGAAGAAAAAATTCTGTTTTCTTTTTTACCCAAAATTGAAGCAGAGAGTACATCAAATAAATTGTTAGATATTGGTTGTGGAGTTGGTACTATCTCGAAAGAACTTCAGAATTTAGGTTATGATGTTATGGGTATTGATTTTTCCAGCGTAGCCGTAGAGAAGGCAAAAGAAAAAGGGATAAATGCCATATGTAGGGACGTTGATGGTGGAGGTTTAGATTTTCCTGACAATCATTTTGATGTGGTTTGGGCAGGGGATGTAATAGAGCATGTTTTTGATCCCATATCCCTCTTCGAAGAGATCAGGAGGGTTTTAAAAAAGGACGGTGTTTTGTTATTGACTACGCCTAATGATTTTAATTTGCGTTCACGAATTAAAATATTTTTAAAAGGAGTTTCAATACAATCGGGGATATATAGGAGCAAAAGACAATGCAAGCACCATACTTATTTCTCATGGGAGCTCTTAGAATATATGTTAGAAGATACAGGTTTCGTATGTCAAAATTTTAAATCGATAATAATTCCACCCAAATCAAAAACAGAAAAGGTTACCGAGAATAAGACACTGGGAATTTGGTTGGGGAGAATATTTATCGTTAAAGCCATCATCAAGGAATAGTAAATAATCCGATAGTATTAAAAAACTATCATACTTGAAAAAAAGTATATGCAACACGATAAAGTTAAAGAAAAATGCGATGTTCTGTTTCTTATCAACTCTTTAGGCCGTGGTGGTGCTGAGAAAGTTTTTTGTGACCAAGCAAACTATTTATACAAACAGGGTTACAATATAAATTTTTTTGTTTTGTTTATGGATCAAGAATCGTTTCAGAAGTCAAACGAAAGATTACAACTCCCAAAGCAAAATGTAGTAAACTACGATTTAAAAACAATAAAAAAATTACGAAAAATTATAAAAATTATTTTGGATATTCGTCGAGAAAAATTTAAAATCGTATATTCAACATTGAACGAAGCGAATTTAATAAGTAGGCTGTCGGCACTATTTAATTGGCGTTCAAAATACATCATTAGAGAGGCTAATACGGTAGTAGATAAAAAGTATATATTCAAAATAGTAGATTTTATTACCAATTGGAGGATAAAGAACATAATTGCTTTATCACAAGATACCCTAGAATCATTGATATTAAACGGTGTATCAGCAAATAAAATAACAGTTTTACCTAATGGTGTCGATATACCAAAAGAGGGTATGGATTATAAAGTTAATGACACCATAAACATACTATCTGTTGGTAGTCTAACTAAGCAAAAAAACAACAAGCATACAATCAAAATTCTATCAAAGCTACAAAGAGATGGTTTAACTGATTTTAAATATTATATTGCCGGCGAGGGGGGTGAGAGAAATAATATTCAAGATTCAGTAGTCAGTAATAATTTAGAAAATCATGTTGCACTGTTAGGCTTGGTGCGAAAACAAGATTTGGATCGACTGTATCAAAATTCTGATATCTTCATTCTCGATTCATTGTGGGAAGGCTGCCCCAATGTACTGTTGGAGGCAATGTCATACGGTTTACCCTGTATTGCTACGGCTGTTGGTGGCTCAAAAGACATAATTGAGAGCAAGGTTTCGGGTCTCTTGTACGAAGTGGGTGACGATGCAGCTGTAGAAAAATATCTAACACAATTAATCCAAGATCATAAAGCAAGAACCTTCTTGGGAAAAAATGCAAGAAACAGAATCTCAACTAACTATTCAATGGAGGAAAATTTAGAAAAGCTTATGCTTTTATTTAATTCAATATGAGTATTAATCAGAGAATTTTAAAAAATAAAAAAATAACCAAGCTTTTCCTTGGCGTATTCATAAAGTACCATAATTATCTTTATCACAAGATTGCTGAATATTCAACGGCTTTGAATGGGGGTAGACACCCAAAACATGATATTTTAGATCACTATAATTATTTTTTAGGAAAAATAAATACCGACGATACCTTGATAGATATCGGCTGCGGTGATGGAAATTTTTCTTATAACATGGCTGAGAAAGCTAATGAGGTTATTAGCATTGATATAAGTGAAAGAAATATTAAAAAAGCAAAAGCTAAGCATCAAAAAGATAATATTAAATACTTGGTGGGTGATGCAACACAAATGCCAATTGATAAAAAATTTGATGCAATAATCTTATCTAATGTTTTGGAACATATCGATGAAAGGATAGCTTTTCTCAATTCTTTGCACGCAGTTTCTGATAAAATTCTCTTAAGGGTGCCAATGATCAACAGGGACTGGATTAGCGTTTACAAAAAAAATAACGGTTATGAATATCGTCTTGATACCACTCATTTTATCGAGTATACGCTTGAAAGTCTGAAGCAAGAACTTAGATCCACGAACTGGGAATTAGTAGAATATCAAGTAAATTTTGCTGAAATTTGGGGTGTGGTGCGTGCAGTTAATGAACTTAAATAATATGAAGTTTCTTTTTTTAACTCCAAGAATGCACAACAATTATCATGATATTATTGAGGTTATTTTGAAGCATAATCACGAAGTTGAAATTTTTACCCTCTACAAACTGCACACTGAACGTTATGATGTGGTAGAGCCACATGTACTAGGATTTTCAAAATTTTTTAATTTGTACGCAAAGATATTTAATAAAAGTAGCAAAACTAATTTAAAAAATAACTTCGAGCTTCGTTTTGGTTTTCCTCCAATAATTAAGTTATTTCAAGAAATTTTAAAAAGCAAAGCTGATTACGTGGTTGTAAAAAATATTGATAGTCTTTTTTCCTTATACGGGATGTTGCTTGCAAAAATTTTAATGAAAAAAGTTGTTATTTTTTTTCAAATAGATAAGTATCGAGAAAAACCAATTAGTTATTCTGTTCTTTTTACGAAACTCTTCTTTGGATCCAAAGTCATCACGCCATTATTGGGAGACAGGAAGTATATAAATAAGAACAACAATTTATACTACGTCCCATTTGTACAAAAGCCACATTCATCTGAGAAGTATTTATCCAACAAACCTTATGATCATTTAAATATTATCTGTGTTGGCAAGTTTCAAAAAAGAAAAAACCAAATACAATTATTACGGATTATTAATGATATTAAATCCAGGTGCGACTTTAAACTTCATCTCATTGGACAGCGAGGAGATGATGAATATTTAACTGAAATAAAAGATTTTATAAACGATAATGATTTGGATAAAGAGGTGGTCATCAAAATCGATTTAGATTGGCGTCAAATGCAGGATGAATATCTTTGGGCAAATCTCTATATTTTACCCAGTTATAAAGAGCCCGCATCGGTTTCGGTACTGGAAGCCATGAGTTTTGGTATCCCAGTCATATGCACCAATCAAAATGGCACAAGGTGTTATATTGAGTCTGGTAAAAATGGTTATATATATAATTATAAGGATAATGAAGAATTGAAACAATATTTACAATATTTTTGCGAATCAAAAGAGTTGCTAAAAAAGATGTCGTTAAAAAGTTTAGAATTAGTAGAACTAAACCACCAACCGGAAAAATTTTATCAAGATTTTATAGAAATTATTTCAAGATAGGTCGTCAAAGATTCTGTTTTTTGGGTTGCTATGTATAATAAGAGCATAGAAGCTAGGTTTGTTGGTGCCTTCCATGCTTAGATCTTTCCGGATCGCCTCGAGACATTCAGTGGCATATTTTTTTGGCATATTTTTTCTCTTGTCCTTAATTCTATGAACCAAGTTACCAATATAATCTTTATGAATAGTATTTGTATTCTTACCGCCTAGGGCATACAGATAGAAGCTACTGTGTTCATCAAAAAGTCTGGTTATTTTTGAAATCTTTCTTATTGTATATTGTCTAATACCATGAAAGGGGTATATATAAAGAGCCTCAGATGCAGGTATCAAGTGTATTTGTATAACAGGATCGGTTTTCCCTTGTGTATATTTATGGATATTTCTAAAATATTCTAAATCATTCTCAATATGCTCCATTGATGATTGGCTTATGATAAGGTTTGCTGAATCAAAGATCTCTAAATTGTTAATATTATTCTTAATATTATTAAAACTATAATATTCTGGAGAATGCTCTAATAAGATCTTCCAGTTTTCATACGTGTTAATATCTATACCATAATATTTATTTAGGGAATCATTCGCAAAATCATTTAGCTTACTAGCGTAATTACCATCACCACATCCTATATCCATTACATTAATTTGGCACAACTCCTGATTAATCTGATGCCAAGGCAAACTAGACCAAAAGATATCACAAAGTCGTCTTGATGGAGAATCTAAATCGTTTGCATAATACGTTAGATCTTTCTTAATAAATTTTTTTAAATTGATTCTTTTATCAATCTTAGTATTGGGGAAAGTGTTGCTTAATAAATTATATACCAAATATATGATCTTTCCGTAGTGGGATAGGCCTTTGTAAGCGTCAATCTTGTGAAACGATGAAGAGTTTTTCATTGCTAAATCTTTCTTAAAACTATTAAAATACTGTGACCAGCAAATCTTGAAAACAATATTTCTATAGATTTTTGCATAATTTTAACAAATAGATTCCCAGTCTTATTATCAAAAAGATACTGAAGTGGCTTTTTTAAAATAGCAATTTCATCTTTCAAGCCTTTTATTGCGCTGTATGGTTTTATCTTTACAACATTAAAACCCCTAGTGTTAAAATCTTTTACCACAGACCCCGAGTCAAGAGCAAATTGATAAAAATTTGGGGGTTCTCCTTCAAGGTGTTTAATTGGATACAAATTTATCACTGCTTTGAATTTCCTTAGTATTGACATTTGTGGGAAGGTTATAAATAAATACCCCCCAGGTTTGATCACTCTCGCCATTTCACTTGCAATTGCATCGTACCCATTCCAAAAATGTTCAATTACACCCACTGACCAGTAGCCAGCGAAATAGTTTCCATTATAAGGCAAACTTCTGACATCACCATATTCAAAATTTAAATTTGGAAATGTAATCTTTAAATTTTTAATAGTTTTTTCTGCATAATCAAGACCTATAACGTCATAATTAAAAGCATGCAAAATGTTAACGTTATTACCATTTCCGCATCCACCCTCTAGTATTGGTCCATCGTGCGGTTTTAAATAGGGTAAAGTGTTTTTAATGGTAAAATTTTTTCTAGAGAACTTAGTTGATTTTGAGCCTTTGTTTTTGAGCCAATGATTATCCCAAAAGTCTGAGTCTGCTACCTCATTGATAAAAACAATACATTTTCTTTGACGGTCATAAAACTTCATAGTACGGATATACTTTTATTGGTATTTATAATACACTCATGATAATAATGACCCGTGACCTAAAAAGCAAGCCATTTAACGGATGTATACAATACTATTATACGAACTTGGGTCGGAAATAGATCGGTATCGATATGCAGCAAAAATACAGTCAATCTTTTATAAAACAGCTGATTACAGGGGAATTTATCTTTAGTTTTTTTAGAGTAGCTTCAAAGCCTATCGCTTTTGGCAGTACGTTGATTGTTGTATCGTCTTTATCCCTAGCGGATTATGGAATTTACAAGCTGGCTTTTTCAGTATTTCAATTTTTTGTTACTTTCTCATGCGAGTTTTTAAATGACTTGTTATTGAACGAGATAAAAGTTTATCAGGCAGAAAAAAATTTTTCTTATATTAAAAAGTTGCTGAAGGAATATTTTATCTTTAGACTTTTAATGAGTTTTGTATTAACTGCATTATTTCTAATTTTTACTTATTATGTTGGTAGAGTAGCTTTTGGAGGGGATTATCTATGGGTTAAATTAATTGCTGCATTATTTCTAATCCAAAGTTTAAAAGCGGTATTAACCTTGTTACTAAAGTATTATCAGTCTTTTAAATTTGTCGCTTCGAATATTTTTATATATGAATTCTCGAGATTCAGTTTAATTGCGATTTCGTTCTTATTGTTCGGCTACAAAACTTTGACAATGTTAGTTGGTATTCTGGTGCTTACTGAAATTATCACATTAGTAGTGCTACTCTTTGGCGCTATTAGAGCCTGGAGAAAAAACAAGTTACCGGGTTCTACTGCTACATTAAAAGAGATATCTTTGTGGATTTTACTAAGGAGGCATGGTAAATGGGCCGCATTAAGACAAGTGATTTCAGCGGTGAATGTAAATATCCGACCATGGTTGGTAAACTTTTTTGCTGGAGCTGAGGGGGTGGCGTTTTATAGCTTTGCATTAACATTGTTAAATAATTTTAGAAGTATAATCTCCTTTTCCGCGATAGCCGTCTTAATGCCAAAAGAAATAAATTTAAAAGAAAGACTTGTAAAAATTTATTTTTATGGTTCTAGATATCTAAGTGTATTATATTCAGTTATATTTTTAGCTAGCATATTTATAGTGCCTATAGTGATTAATTACTTTTTTCCTAAATATCACGATAGTATAATACTTTATTTAATAATGTCACCAAGTTTAATAGTACTCGGGTTTATCGTTTTAGCGAATAGAGTACTATATATATATAAAAAACAAAAAATCTTAGTATTAATTGACCTATTTGGTTTTATCGGTTCCACGTTTGTCCTAATACCCTCTCTTGCTTTATTCGGTACACTTGGCGCAGCTTTAGGCTTTATGTTTTCACAGGGTTTATATTTATTTTTATCTCTAAAATTTTTATACAAAGAGGAAGGGGACTTTGCTTATAGGTTTGCTGATTATTTTAAAATAAATGATTATGATAAACGAATGTGGCAAAAATTATTACAACACCTAAAACTATTTTTTAGAAGGTTTAATAAGCCAAAAATTAGCTTGTGATATAACTTAGAAAGTACATAACTTATGTCTGATTACAACAACTACATCACGCAAAAAATTTCCCACATAGCCAAATCAGGTCAAATTCTAGATTTGGGCGGCGGGCAAAGATTCCAAAAATGGCTCGCACCCTATAAACTGCTCTTCAATGAGGAGAACTGTAAAACTTTTGACTATGGCTCAAGTACCAATGCAGATATAGTCGGAGATATCTATAAGATACCTTTGCAAGATAATTCCTTTAACTCTGTCATATGTAGTTCGGTTTTAGAGCATGTTAAAGATCTGCACAAGGCTGTAAAAGAAATTTATCGTATTTTAAATCCGAAAGGTGTTGTTTTTGTAATGGTTCCATCCACTTACCCATATCATGCCCGCCCAGGGCATTACCCAGATTATTGGAGATTTTTCGAAGATACGATTAATGATCTTTTTACTGATTTTAAACAGGTAGAGATTATAAAAAAGGGGGAGGGTATTTTACGGCTATGTCATTCTTATTTCCTTACCAACAAAAATTTCGCTGGTTCTTGAATTCCTTGGCCACCTCCCTAGATAAAATTTTTAGATCATTAATTAATAATACAACAGCAGCAGCAGGTTACTATATTTTTGCCATTAAATAATATGTCTAGTCTCCAACAAGTCTACGAATCTCATCATGCCTCTAAAAGATCACAGGGCTTCTCTATCATGGAAAAAGAAAGGGGAGAGTTACTCAAGAACAATGTCGGTACAGGTAAAACTGTTTTAGATATCGGGTGCCGTGATGGCGCATTAACCAAGTGGTTTACTGAAGGTAATGATGTGTTAGGGGTCGATATTGATAATATTTCGATGGAAAGAGCGAAAAATAATCTAAATATTAAGACTCAATTAGTGGATTTAAATGGTGATTGGAATGAGTTGGGCGAAGCGAGATTTGACGCGATTATCGCAGGAGAGATTCTGGAGCATTTATATTACCCCGAATATGTTGTTGAAAAAGTAAAAAAACGCTTACAATCAGGAGGTATGTTTCTAGGCTCTATACCCAATGCTTTCAATCTCAAGCATCGTTTAAGATATCTTTTTGGTAGCAAAAAAGGTACTCCCCTCGAGGATCCTACTCATATAACTCAATTCACATATGGCGAGTTACTATCTTTACTTAAGAAGCACTTTCAAGATGTGCAAATCATCGGCTTAGGCCGGTATCAAAAATTAGCCACATGGAAGCCTGAATGGTTTGCCTTTGATTTATTTTTCATAGCAAAATAGAGTCTTCATGCTTCACCTCATTATCCCAACTCGAAACGAAGCTCCGTATATCAAAGATGCTATTCGGCGCCTTTCTAAATCTCTATCCGACCTCACCATACCTTGGCAAATCACTGTAGCGGATAATGGCTCGAGCGATGGAACACAGCTAGCTGTCAACGAGCTAAGAATCTCAAACAACGAACTTAACGACAAGGTCTCGGTCATTGAATGTCCTATAGTAGGTAGGGTCAGCAAAGGCGCAGCTATCACACATGTCGCCACAGCTTTAGATCAAAACCATGAACATGTCTTTGGTTTCATAGACGCAGACCTCTCAGCCGATCCTGATGCTATCCCAGCCATGGTCAATCGCATACTAGAAGACAAGGCAGATATTGTTATAGCGTCCCGCCTCCTCGTTACTAAAACAACAAATCGTAGTTGGATCAGAACTCTGAGCTCCAAAGCCTTTAATCTTCTTGCGGACCTTATGCTGCATCTTAATGTCGAGGACGCGCAGTGTGGTTTAAAAATCATGAACAAGAAGGGTTTAGACATCATAAAATCCTGCCAAGAAAAAGGTTGGTTCCTAGATATTGAATTTTTGGCACGGGCAAGGCAAGATAAACTAAGGATAGTCGAGATCCCTGTTCCCTGGATAGAATTTCGCTATCCTGAGAGAAAATCTCAAATCCGACATCTAAAAGATGGTTTTGGAGCGTTTCGTGCCATTTTAAGGATTAAGCATCAAATAAACGGAGGTAAGTCATAATAATAATGCTAAACACTCGAGTCCGCATCAAACAACTCCTGCTCTTGCTAGGCGATTTTTTAGTTTTTCAAATATCAGTGCCACTAATGATTCTTCTTCGTTATGGCGAGATAACTCCAAATTCCTACGAGCAACACGCATTTCCATTTCTAATACTCTCTGGAGTCTGGCTGGTGGGTTTTTACGTGGCCGGTCTTTACGATTTAAAACTAACACGTGACTCTTTAAAATTCCTGCGCACATATTTTGAAGGCATGATAGCTAACTTACTTTTGGCATTCGGCTTCTTTTATCTTTTACCCATCTTCGGCATTGCACCTCGTCGCAACCTCATACTTTTTGTAATCATCGTGTTATTGCTCGATTACATCTGGCGCATAGCTTTCAATCGCATCATCTCCAAAACAATTTTTAAAACTCGTCTCCTCTTTATCGGATCTCCTCAAGATGCTGGCCGCGTCGCAGAGCTAATAGAAGAGGTCGCTCCAGGATTCGAACTCAAAGCTGTTTTACAGACCGCACCAGGTACTCGGTTTGATGATGGCTCTGTAATTTGGCACGCATCTCCAGATTCGATCCGTGGTTTAGTTAAAGATAGTGCCATCGACACCATCATTGTTGGTCACAAACCCGAAGAAGTCCCAGGGCTCCAAGACGCGCTTTACGAAACAATATTCTCAGCAGTCAGCCTTGTGGATCGTGCTGGTTTTGAAGAATCGGCTACTGGGCGCATACCTCTCGAGCATATTTCGCAAAACTGGTTTCTCTCACACATCCACGAGGGCGAAAAGGTGGCATATGAGGGTTTGAAACGTTTTGTGGATGTTGTGCTTGCTGTACCAATCGCACTCGTCTCAGCCTTGCTTTACCCTTTTATCGCTATTTTAGTTAAAGTCAGTTCACCTGGTTCAGTCTTATATTCACAAATCCGCATTGGTCGTAATCAAAAACCTTTTCGTATCTACAAATATCGCACCATGCGCCAAGATGCTGAAGTAGCAGGTGTGCCACAATTCGCACAAAAAAATGATCCACGTGTCACCAAGATCGGAAAGTTTTTAAGAGCATCTCGCTTAGACGAACTTCCACAAATCTGGAACGTCCTGCGTGGCGACATGTCGCTCATTGGTCCGCGTCCAGAACGTCCAGAGTTTGTAACCGAGCTAGTCTCACAAATGCCATATTATGCTTTGCGCCACCTCACGCGCCCAGGAGTCACGGGTTGGGCACAAGTTCAATTTACATACGCCTCAAGTTTCGAAGAAAATTTAAAAAAACTACAATACGATTTGTTTTACATTAAACATCGCACATTAATGCTAGATGTTGCTATATTGCTTAAAACAATACGCATAGTCCTAAAAAGAATGGGAACATAAAAATAACCCCCTCCAACCTCCCCCTTGTCATGGGGAGGCTTTGTATTTTAAGCCCCCTGACAAGGGGGTTTGGGGGTTGTGCTCCCTATGTTATAATCACCCCATGAAACTCAACAAATTAATTTCAACATCTTGCCTAGCAATGATGCTTTTTGCGCTCGCAAATCCAGCTTTAGCCGAATCTGCTCCAGTACCAACTCTTATCAGCGAAGCTCCAGAGCGCATAGTGCTCAATGATACCTTTCAAAACAATCAATGGTACCTAGATGCTATTAATGCCTATGAAGCTTGGGCTATCATGCCAACCTCTTCATCACGCGATATCATTGTTGCTGTCGTCGACGGTGGTTTTGATGATTCCCACCCAGATCTAAAAGATGCCCTGTGGACAGATCCTGACGAACCAATCGATGGCGAAGATAATGATAACGATGGTTATGTGGATGATGCCAATGGCTGGAACTTCGTTTCAGATAGCTCTGACATCCGCCCAGTGGGTCAAATCCGTGGCAACAACGGCGCTTGGGAGCACGGAACAATCGTATCCTCACTTATCGCAGCTCGCGGAAACGATGATATTGGCATGGCTGGCATGGCTTGGAATGTAAAAATTATGCCTCTCGTAATCCTCGGCTCAGACGGTTCTGGAGGCACTGACAAGTTAGCTCAAGCTATCCGTTACGCAATTCATCATCGTGCAGATATCATCAACCTCAGCCTAGAGGGCGATATGCTCGATCAAGACGTTGCAGATGCAATCCTCGAGGCAACAGCTCAAGGTTTACTAGTAGTCATTGCCGCAGGAAACGGATTCGATGGAGTTGCTCATAATTTTGATGATTACGAAATCTTCCCAGCTTGTCATCCAGGCGCCGCAGATCAAAGTATCCTTGTAGTCACAGGCACAAATAAAGATGGATCAAAATACTCATCAGCAAATTTTGGATCTTGCGCAAGCCTAGCGGCCCCTGGCGGCGAAATATTTGCCGGTCGTCCAACTTATGACCCAGATGGAAATCACGAAAATGTTTCAGGTTATGGCACTTGGAGCGGTACTTCAATGTCAGCTCCACTAGTGTCTGGCGTAGCCGCTATGTTAAAAATGAAATATCCAACTTGGACTGGCGAACAATTAGCACAAAGAATAATTGATACAGTACAACCTTTTGATCCATCTCAGAATTCGTCTGGCATGGGAGCTGGCCTTCTCGATGCCTATGGAGCTTTGCAGGATGCTGATTCAACAAAGTACGGGTCATGGAATTTATTCGCATCTGAAAAATACAATTCGCCAACAGTTTGGATCACAGACCTAGAGGGTAATGAGATATTTACTTTCCCAGTTGGTAATCCAGGTGATAAGCGAACCATCCGTGCAGCGTTTGTTCGTTGGGATGATGATCGCTATCCAGAGGTAATAATCACAGCCGAAGGTGATGATAGGGGAGCGTGGCGTGTATATCGCACAGACGGAATCCTAATTGCCGCGGGTCAGCTCGCAGAGTCTACTGAGCCAGCAATAAAAGGTGGTATGCTTATCACAACACAAGATATAACAGCTACAGGTCGCGATAACATCCTCTTTACCGAAACTGCTGGTAATCGCGCATGGTTAGTAACACCAGATGAACCCAAAACCAAACCCATGATCTTAACTGAAGAAGCTAGTCCAAACGGTATTCTCGCAGTTGGTTTACAACGACCTTTGCAGTCTTTCGTGATTCTAAAAAGAGGCAAATCAGACTCGCAATTATATTTACTAAACAGATGGAACCTCGATGAGGGGACTAACATCGATACCGAGCACCCTGAACGCTTACGAATGGTAGCTGGACTCACTTATGATAACCGCCAGCTTTTGCGATTTGTTCAAAGTGGTGAGCCATCCTATTTAATGGAGCGTGAAGGAATGATTCAAATTTTAGATAAAGAAGAAGCTGAAGGTATTAAAATTTGGCAATGGCTACAAGCGCCACTTGGAGAAAAGATAAATGATCTGGAGGGCAGATTGTTCTATGATACCTGGCCTCGCTAATCATCAGACAACGAATCGCGAACAACGAACAACAATAGATAAATATAAAAAAGAATTTTGGAAGCTCATAAAGTTTGGAATTGTAGGAGCTTCTACTTTTTTATTTCAACTCATCCTCTACATCATCTTTACAAGAATGCTCATGCCAGATCTTCCGCGAGTCTTAATCTACTCGCTAGCTTTAGGCCTTGCCATGACAGAAAACTACACTGCTCATCGTCTGTGGACATTTAATGATCAAATAATACCCAAGCAATCAGCTTTACGATATTCGCTAATAGTTATCACCGCAGCAATTGTAAACGCAGGCATTTTTTACTTCGGCCATCACGTAATTCACATCTATGATCTTAAAGTTGTTTTGTTCGCAGGACTCGTAGTTCCATTCATAACATACGCTGGCCATCGTTGGTTTAGTTTTAGAAGGTAATTGTTTTCTTTCGTTGTGAGCACGCGGGCGTCACACCTACATAATTTAGCAAAAATGCCGTGAGTTATGCTCCATGTTACAAGCTACATGTTACATGTTATAATGTAGCCATCTATGGCAGACAATGTTCATTTTGAGCGTAAAAATGTACTTGTTACAGGGGGTGCCGGCTTTATCGGCTCTCATCTTTGTGACAGGCTCATCAAAGACCGCAATGTAATTTGCGTTGATAATTTTATCACAAGCTCAGTCGCTAACATCGACCACCTATTGCGTGAACCGCATTTTGAGTTTATCAATCACGATATAACTCAGCCTCTTCACCTTGATCGCTACACCGAGCTCGAACGTTTCAACGTAAAATATACAGGCATTCAAGAAATCTATCATCTTGCATGTCCAATATCTAAACGACACTTTGACGATTTCAAAATCGCCACTGTACTCACAAACTCAGTGGGTGTTAAAAACGTTCTCGATCTAGCAGTCGAGCATCACGCAAAAGTTCTCTATGCATCCTCAAGTGTCCTCTATGGCAATCGTCGTGGAGATCCAAACCCATGTCGTGAAGCAGACGAATGCAGGCTTGATCACCTCACAACCCGTGGCGCATACGATGAGGGTAAACGCTTTTCCGAAGCAATCCTCCAAACTTATGCAGATGTATATGGCTTAGATGTAAAAATCGCACGTATCTTTCGCACTTACGGCCCTCGCATGAAGATATTTGATGGCAACCTAATCCCAGATATGGTGCTAAATGCTTTGGATAGCAAAGATATAACAATCACAGGTGACGAAGAAACTCGTACATCCCTCGCTTATGTCTCAGACATAGTCAACGGCTTAATGCGTCTAATGCATTCACCAATCGAAATCACACTTATCAACTTAGGGTCAGACGAAGAACTACGACTCGTTAACGTAGCACAACGCATTCTAGAAATAACAGGTTCAACCTCACGCGTCCGCTTCGAGCCTCATGTCGCAAACTATATAGATCCAGGTCTCCCGGATATTTCCAGATCAAAAGATTTACTTGGTTGGATACCGCTCGTGCCACTCGACAAAGGCCTCCGCGAAATGATCGAATACACAAACTCCAACAAAAACCTACTCTCTTTCTAATTAAGAATTTAAAATTAAAAATTAAGAATGTTTGTGATCGCTTTGCGATTTTATAGATAAATGAATTTTCTAGGTGTTCCTAAATTCTTAATTCATAATTCTTAATTCATAATTATTGTTATTTCAGTTGTATGCCTCAAATCTTTGATAAAAAGAACATAATTGTTACCGGTGGAGCTGGTTTCATCGGATCACATCTCTGCGAAAAACTTCTTGCTGAAGGTAATCGTGTAATTTGCGTCGATAATCTCATATCGTCTGCACTGCAAAATATCGATTTCTTACTCAAGAATCCAGATTTCGAATTCATCAGACATGATATTGGTACACCTTTTGATCCAGAACAGTTCCCAGAATTAGAACGTTTTAAGGTTAAATTTCAAGGCATTCAAGAAATCTACCATCTAGCGTGTCCAATGAGTCCAAAAGCATTCGAGCAAACACGCATGCAAATTTTGTATGCAAATAGTTTGGGAATGAAATCTATCCTAGATTTGGCAGTTAAATATAAGGCAAGAATTCTATTTACATCAACCTCTAGTATTTACGGGCCTCGTCCAATCGATAATCATCATCTTAAAGAAGAAGAAAATGGTGTAACTGATCTCCATGGTCCACGTGCTAGTTATGACGAAGGTAAACGCTTTGCCGAAACATGCTGCAGTACCTATAACAAAGTTCACGGTGTAGATTCTCGCATTGCGCGTATCTTCCGCACATATGGCCCACGTGAACGCTTGTATTCTGGTGAAATGATCCCAGACTTCATTTTAAACGCCCTTGATAATAAAGAGATCGAAATTTACGGCGACGAAACATTTACAACCTCACTATGTTACGTCACAGATGTGGTCGACGGCCTCATGAAATTAATGGCACTAGATAAAGACATCGGTCCAGTAAACATTGGCAGTGATATCGATATCCCACTAGTAGATATTGTGCGTACAATTTTAGAGATGACCGGTTCAACTAGTCGAATATCATTCAAACCATCACTTCTATTCATGACACCGCTTGGCCTACCAGATCTCACTAAAGCTAAAGAAAAGCTTGGTTGGATGCCGCTTCTCCCTCTCGACGAAGGCTTAAAGAAAATTATAGATTACACAATGGCATATAAAAATATTCTCACAGGTTTTGGTCAAACGATAACACCAGGCATAGCTCCAACTGATAGCGCCGAGAAAGAACAAACCGCACCAGACAAAACCGAAGGTGTAGAAGATATGCCTGAGATTGGATAATTTTATGTTTGAGAAAAATCCTTTTTCAGCTGAACAGCACAAAGAAAGTATACGCAGCAGAGAAAGTATCGAAGCACCGCCAAACTTTGTTAGTATTTATCATGAGACAAAAAGTGAAACTTTATCAAATATCGATAAAGAAGGTTTGGTTTTAGAACACGAAGCCAGTAACATCGGCGGAGATCCTATAATGGTAAAGAGAAACGCAATTATCGATAAGTACCGACCTAATCATTTAGTAGAAAAGGGGATAAGCCGTAGCAATATTTTTGGATATCCTTTTCTCGAGCATGGCCACGGGCTCATAGGAGCTGATCAAAGATATATAGAAGTTGATGAAAGAACCTACCGTGATAATTTTGATCTTATAAAAAAACATCGCCCAGCATATCTTCAAGAAATCGGAACACCAACTTACGAAGAATATGTAGCTAAAATGCGAGATCCTGATTATTTGCGATCTAGATATCCTGGAGAAGTGCTACAGACTAAAGTAGATCCCGAACGTTGCTATGTCGGAGATTTGGAATTTATAACCAGAATATATGATGATATGAAGCATGGTTGGTCTGAGGCGGAGGCAGTAGAAACTCAATCAGCTGAATATTGGAAAAAAGCCATCTCACTCAAAGACTTTCTAAAATGGTATAAAAAACCAGAATGGGCAGAGGATGGTGATAGTATAAAAGATGCCGAAGAGTTTAAAGACGGAGAACCAGATACAGCATCAGGTTACTTGCTTAGAACAGGAGCGCCAGATCATTTTCCAAATAAAATTGACACTCCAGAAATTATGATTCCCGATGATATTCCACAAGAACACATAAAATTGTTGCCCTAACACGTTAGTCATGCCAGAAATCGGCTAATCGTCAAAACAAAAGCTATCATTGACGTCTAACCTTGTTATTAGTAGTGTATAGCCATGAAAGTAGTAGGAGTTATTCCAGCATATAACGAAGAATCACGCATCCACGAAACAGTGGATGCTTGTTTGCCTTTTGTTGATGAGTTGGTTGTTATTGATGATGGCTCAAGTGATAAAACGTTCACAGTCGCAAAAGCAATCCCAAACGTTTATGCAATTCGCCACACAGTAAACCGCGGGCAAGGCGCAGCTCTTAGGACTGGCACTCACGCAGCACAAAGCTTGGACGCAGATATTATCATTCACATAGACGCAGATGGGCAACATAATCCAGAGCAAATACCAGATCTCACACAAGTAATCAAAGACAATAAAGCTGATGTAGTTTTTGGATCACGATTCATGGGAGTAAAACCGCAAGGCATGCCTTTTACTAGGCGTATACTTTTAATTGGTGGTCGGTGGTTTAATACTTTTGTACAAGGAATCCCACGCACTGTCACTGATCCTCAAAGTGGATTTAGAGCGCTAAATCGCAAAGCAGCAAGTGAAATAAATTTCAAACAAGATCGCATGGCTCACGCCTCAGAAATTCTAAAACTTGTAACGCGTTCCAAGCTACGTTGGTGCGAAGTCCCGGTCCATGTCATCTATACAAAAGAAAGTTTACAGAAAGGGCAAAAAAATACAGATGCACTCAAAATTGTTTGGCAACTTTTACTTGGCATCTTTACCAAATCATAGGTTGCCACATTCTGATATTACGGTAAGATAGAGTATAAGAATATGTTAATTCAGATTTTGCTTATTTTAGGCTTTGTTTTAGTGTTTGCCATGACATGGCGTAGGTTTAGCCAAAACATCATTACTTTTAAGGAAGCTCTTTTATGGAGTTTTCTTTGGTTGTCTGGTGTAGCAGTCACCCTCATACCTAAACTCACAGAACGATTAGCTTCGCTTTTTGGCGTTGGTCGTGGCGTTGATCTTGTTTTATATCTCGCTGTAGCTATTCAATTTTTCCTCATATTTAAACTTTTCATATTAAACGAGCAAACAGAACGTAAAATTACCAACCTAGTCGAGCGTGAAGCATTATCACAAATTAAAAAAGAATCAGGTCAAAATGAAATTGAAAATATATGACCGACCAATCCGATCTAACAATCACACAAAGCTCAACAGAAAAATCTACTGTTGATGTCATTATTGTTTCCTGGGATCACGCTAAGTTTATGGACGCGCTTTTCGAGTCACTAGCTAAAGTCAATTACCCAATCAACAATTGGCGTATCCACGTCGTCATTAATAAAGATGGAGATGGAACAAAAGAAAAAGTACAACAGAAAGTCGCCGATCTTAATCAGCAACTACCAGAAGTAAAAGTTCACGAACCGCATGCAAACTTAGGTTTTGCTGGAGGCAACAATTACGTGATGCAATGGGCAATGCAGCAGGGGAGTGAATATGTTTATCTATTAAATCCCGACACAGAAATAATGCCAGACGCCATCACGGAAGCTATCAAAGTCGCTGAGTCTCAAGAGCTTGTTGGCTCAGTCCAATCTCTACTCATTCGTGGAGATAACCAACAAGAAATTAATTCGAGTGGCAATGCTTTGCATTTTCTTGGTTTTGGTTATGCTAAAGGAGATCATGATCCAATCAGCACAGCTCCTACAAAACCTAAAGCAATTGGTTATCCATCAGGTGCTGGCGTTCTCCTCCCAACTAAAGTCTTAAAAGAGGTAGGTCTTTTCGATGAAACACTTTTTGCCTATCACGAAGACTTGGATCTTGGGTGGCGCATTATGCTTACAGGTCGTAGCAATTACATTGCACCAAAAAGTGTAGTTATTCATCATTATGAATTTTCTCGTTCGATAGCTAAGTGGCATTTAATGGAAAGAAATCGCTTATTGGTCGTCTTAAAAAATTATAAGGTCTTAACAATAATCGCACTCTTGCCAGCTCTAGCTGCAACCGATATAGCTATCTGGGCTTTTGCTGTAAAAGGTGGTTGGTTGAAACAAAAATTTAAAGCATCTTTCTTTTTCTTAAAACCTTCAACCTGGAGTTATCTACTAAAAGCACGTGAGCGCATAAACCGAACTAGGCGTATCCCGGATTTTCTTATTATGGTTCGTATGACAAGCCAGATCGAATATCAGGAGTTAAAAAGTGGTTGGGCTGAGCGCATCGCAAACCCATTTTGGAAAGCTCTCTATGCAAGCTACCGTATGATAATAAGTTGGTAATAACTCCTCGTCATAACGCTCATAACGTAGTTGGCCAAGTGCCTCTGTTACGACGTTTCCCGTTACGACGTTAAGACGTAAATAATATGCAAGTATTACACATAAGTTGTGTCGCACCTCCTAAGGGTGGTGGCATGGGTATGGTCGCCGACCAAGAGGTGCGCTCTTTGCGTGCCCACGGAGTCGAGGCTTGGTTAGCGTGTCCAAAACACACAAAGCGCAAAGACATGGATCATATAGTCGAGCTACCCTCAATTAGATTGGGCAATGCGTCATGGTTAAGTGGCTTAGCATCACGACTGAAGGATGCTGATGTTGTTCATCTTCATTATCCTTACTATGGAACCGCTAAGATGGTTGCCGAGCAAAGACGTAAAGGAAAAATCAAGCACTTGGCAATGACATTACATATGGATGCAAATGCGAGTGGAATCAAAGGCTTAGCATTTAATCTTCACCGTAAATTTGTTCAACCAAAGATTTTAGAAAGTGCTGACAAGGTTTTTGTCTCATCGCTAGATTACGCCAAGCATTCATCCTATAAATCTTTTATTGATGCAAATCCAGAAAAAATAGTAGAGTTACCTTTCGGCGTAGATACGGATTGTTTTTGCAAAGGCGATCCCGATCGTAATCGTTTTAATATTCCTTCAGGATGTTGTGTTGTTGGCACGGTCAGTGTCCAAGACCAAGCGCATAAATTTAAAGGTATCGATTTACTTATCAAATCAATGGCCAAGCTCCCTGCAAATATTCACTTACTCCTCGTTGGGAATGGTGATATGCAAAGTAGATATCGCACATTGGCCAATGACCTTAAAATTGCAGATAGAGTTCATTTTGTTGGTAGGCTTAATCACGAAGATCTTCTCTGTGCTTATCGCACGATGGATGTTTTTGCTTTCCCAAGCACAAACGGCGCTGAGGCTTTTGGCCTCGCGATGCTCGAAGCTATGTCTTGTGGAACTCCAATCATTGCAAGTAATTTACCTGGTGTACGCAAAGTTGCTGAAAATGCAGGTCTACTCATTGAACCAAATAATCTTGATGCATTGGTAGACGCGATCAAACAATTATCCACAAATCCAGCACTGTGTAGCAAATATGCTCATACAGCTGGAGAAATGGCGCTAAAATATAATTGGGATCAGCATACAAAAGTCTTGATACAACATTATCAACAATTATGCGCATAGCGATTTTAACCAATTCATATCCACCAGACGCGCGCGGAGGATCAGGCCAAATCGCAAAGCTTGAATCTGATTGGTTGGCTAGTCATGGCCACGAAGTTCGCATATGGGTGCCAGCCCCTTTTTCTGGTTCTGCAAATAATTCGCAGATCCAAGTTTTTAAATCACAAAGTTCAATTGCATATCCTAATTTAGGTAATCAGAATCCATTATCACGTCTAATATTTCATTTTGAAGATCTTGCGCCAAACGCAGAACTTGTCGAATCTATACGCAACTTTAAACCAGATATTTTGCTTACTCATAATCTCACTGGTTGTGGATGGGGGACTCCAAACATGCTCAAAAAAGCTGGTATTCGCTGGCTTCACATCCTCCATGATGTACAAATGATCGAACCGTCTGGTCAGATCCAGCATCAAGAGTCACTTTCAAATATTAAAAAACTTTGGCGCAAATTTTGGGCTACAAGACGCTCTAGGGCTTTCGGAAATCCAGATGTTGTCATTTCACCATCAGGTTGGCTTTTAACCTTCCACAAGCAATTTAACCTCTTCCATGGCTCAGAATCAATCGTGATACCAAATCCAACCGCAGAACCCCGCAAGATACAAGATGCTAGATGTAATCGAGCTGAGTTCGACAAGATACAGTCGTCAGTTTTATACGTCGGTCGCGTCTCAAAAGAGAAAGGCGCAGAAGTCCTCGTTAAAGCTTGGCAAAATCTCAGTCCAAAACCAGGTAAACTAAAAATAATCGGCGATGGTCCATATTTAGAAACCATCAAACAGTTAAATGATCCAACAATTGAATGCTTGGGTGCTTTAGATCACGGAGAACTCGCCAAACATTATGCTGATGCGTCACTTTTTATATTTCCATCACTCCTCATGGAAAACCAGCCAACTGTCCTACTAGAAGCAATGTCATATGGTCTAAATATTATCGCTTCAGACATCGGCGGAGTGGGGGAGCTCCTAGGAAATTACGGCACCCTCGTCACCCCAGGTAACGTTGCGGAGCTCACTACAGCTATCACAAAACAATTAACTAAAAAACCTGACCTTGCAAAGGGTCAGGAAATACTCGAAACTCATGATATCAATAGAGTGATGACATCTCTATCAAATCATTTTGCAAAATCAAATTTGTAGATCATGATTTTTCCATCTTGAATACTCCATTCTTCTCCAGCGATCTGTGATATTTTTTCATTTAATTCTTCCGCTTGCCACCAATAGTCATTGATTACAACAAATACTAAATTAGATTTACCTAAGCGTGATGCTTCTTTAACAGTTTCGATCGAGGGATCCTCATAGGTCATTTTTAAATAAATTTCATACAATGGACCACCAGTTGGGATTGGGTAATAGAAAACTTCGTCGGTTGTGTACCTTTTAAATCCAAACTCATTAATTGCACCAGCCGAAACAGATTGGTTGGCGAGTACTGTATAGTTACGGCCTTTTGCTGTTCTATCGATCCAGCGCACAGCTTCAATCTCGGCACGCCCTGTGCTCCAGCCTCTGCTTGGCTGTACACTGTCATGCCTTGGGAGGGCATTGTGAGCATTTGCAGCCCCTAGCGCGCCCACAAAAAGTAAAACAACTAAAGTAGCTATCGGTATACTTGTTCTTATTTTATTTAAAATAAAACTAAAGCTTGGTACACCAGCGATAACGAGTAGCATAATACCGATTTGTAATAAACGATTTGAATAGTCTCCTTTTTCGTATGCAATCAGAAAAGAAAAGTCACTAATATGTTCTAGTAAGCCGGCTGAAAAAATCAGGGAACCAGCACCAACCATAAACATAGCTGTTCGTCTCTTCACTTTGATAGGTAGGAAAAATCCAGCAATGGCAACAATTAATCCTATTGCAGGAATAGAAACCGATATGAGAGATGAGAATGCCGGCCAAAGTACATATTTATTGCCAAGCCATGGGATTAAATTAGATAAAGATCCAGCCCAATTAGTTAAGTCTGAGAGATGAGAAAAATTCCACTCAATACTCATTGATGGAACAAAATAACTCCCCACAAAAAATATTGCTGGTATTGCCAAACCACTTACTGCAGCCAAAATGTATGACGCAACTTTTGAACCAAGTGCAGCAGAACGCCGGAACATTAAAGCAATTGCAAATAAAAATAGTGGGATACCTGCCAGCGGATGAATGATAATACTCCAAATTCCTAACCAAACAGGGCCAGTTATACGGATATGTTTTTCTACAGAACCAATTGCCAAAATCACAGCCGACAAACCAACAACAGTTGCAAACCCTTGCGGTGTTGGCGCAATAAACATGGACAAAGGAATCATTGCCAAAATAAGTGCAGCATAATGATCTGGATCAAATCTTTGATAAGCAAAGGCAATACTAGTAGGTATCATTGTGGCAGCCGCCACCGGAATAAGCCATTTTGAAATAAGCGCAAGCGGTATATCAAACATTCTAGCAAGCCAAGTTGTTAGCACATATTGACCCATATAATAATACGGTTTTGGATCCAGCGCTCCAGTCTCTAATAAAACTTTCTCCCCAGCAATATGTAAAAAGCCATCAAAACCATAACCCAAAACATAAAGAATTGGCGCAATCGATAATACAGCCGTAATTGCAAGTATTGAATGAAATGTTGTTAGTACTATAGATCTTACTGTCATTGCAGATAAAACTGCAGAAATCCATAAAAGTGCAATGGCAGGTAAAACACCAGCGTCTAATAATGGCCAAGGTGTACGGATACTATCTAATGTTCTAGCATTCCATGCGGAAATAATTACAAAGGTAAATGCTGCGAGTGCAGCAACAACAAGCATAACAGCCAGGATAATGCGCTTTCTATCCCATTCAAACCTATGCGGTAAAGGAGGGGCTGATGTTAATAGAACGGTTTCTGCAGTTACTCCCGATAAATGAGATGCAGCCATTGCCATAGCAAGCGACCAAGCATCCGATAAGCCACCAAGTGGAGCACCAATATAAAACCAAAGTACTTGAGCGATACTTTGAACAGCAAAGAATAGAACGAGACCAAATGGAACAGTTACAATCCAAAAGCGTTTTGGGAAAACATTTTTCCCAAATACATAGGCATGAAAAATAATGGCAAAAGCCCAAATAAACGGCCGGACTGAGTCGAAGATCTCTAAACCCCAGTATTCCATGCCTAAAACAAGTATTATAAAAATAATACCTGCGATAGAATCTAGTGTGCGTTCTCCCATAAATTACACGAATATGTTAGCATAGATGTACAAGCTATGGGATGGCTAACAGAACGCAAGTTTATGACTAATGAAACGATCGTACTTTACGTGCAAGATCGTATCCTAGCCAAAACACTTTTACCGCTGATTCCTCACTGGATCACACCAAATCATGTTACAATTTTGCGCTTACTACTTATACCGGTAAATGTGTATTTTGTACTTATTGAAAACTGGGTAATTTTATTACCTCTTTTTGCTTTCACGTCGTTCACCGACATGTTAGATGGTGCTATGGCACGTGTCCGAAAACAAATTACACTTTGGGGCGCAATACTAGATCCAACTGCAGACAAACTATTACTTGCATCAGTCGCTGGTATATTTATAGTCCGCAACGTATCACCACTCCTAGCATTCACAATTATTTTCATGGAGTTTTTAATCGTACTCGGTGCTTACTCACGTCGCCGCAGAGGTGAATACATTTGTGCTAATGGTGCAGGTAAAGTTAAATTTACACTTCAAGCCTTTGGTTTTGGCTTTATGCTTTTAGGTGCTCTAATAGGTCAGCCTTGGGTAATACATATTGGAACAGGTTTAATGATCCTATCCCTTCCTTTTGCTATCACATCTCTACTTACATACGGATTATAAATAGATATTAACCCGCAAAAACTTGGTTAAAAAAACACCCTCGAGACAAAATCTCGAGGGTTTAAGTAAGACGCGGCAGGCTACTTGCACTGCCAAATGTTGCGATCGCCCATTTTTTCGGGGGGACCGCTTTTGCAGGTACAGGGCGCGCCACCTGCGTAGTTCGCTTGCTCGGCTAGGGTCAGCGGTATGACGCCTTGTCCGATACAGCTGAACTCTTCAATGGGCTGACTGTCCCGCTTGACCTGGCACACCGCGATACGAGTTTCACCGGTCATGCGCGATACGCAATTACGGCTGATGCTCGTACGAGAAGCCTGCGTTGACTCGGTACGAGTCGTCGTTGTGCTTGCCGTGGTTGCAACCAACTTGCGTCGCAGCACCTGAACCGGATGCGGAACCTTGCAGCGGGGAAAGTCTTCCTTGTCCCAAACATACGTGGTCCACAGCGATTCCATGGTGGAATCTGCGCACCGACAGCTGGTGAGGTTTGCGCCAAGGCGAGTACCCTGGGGTACCACACCATTGCACTCCGAAGGGAGCATCGGCACGTTGGGGTCAGGCGGGGTCAAACTCTCGGGCGGAGCCGTCGGTCCGTCAGGATTCGTGGGTTCGGTAGGGTAGCGCGGAACATCCTCTTCCGTGTAGCCCATCACATCCGTATTCACGGGCGTGCCGGCTGCGGCAGTGTTGGACTTGCCGTTCATACTTCCCGAGCCACTACAGCCCACAACCAAAGCCATCATCGCAAACAAAGAAATGGTCAATTTGTACATGTGCGTTCTCCTCTTTTGAGTTTGATTTCCGTTTTTTGTATCGTCGAAAGGTTATCGTCGAATGGCTTAAATTAGCATAATTTTAACTAAATGTCAATAGTCTGCATCTAAAAACGTTAATAATTAGGCAAAATACGTTTTTTTTGCTAAATTGAGGTAAAGATATATGCTTCATCAACTCAAAAACCTAGTCCCACAAGGGCTAAAAGATGTCTATCATTATATATTGTCTTTTATTGCAGCTGTTTGGTATGGTCACCCATCACGCAAAATGATTGTAATTGGAGTCACTGGCACCAACGGCAAAACCAGCACAGCCTATATGATTGCTAAAGCACTAGAAGTGGGCGGTATTAAAACTGGATGCACCACAACAGCCATCTTTAAAGTCGCTGAAAAAGAGTGGCTAAACAACACCAAGATGACTATGCTTGGTCGTTTTCAATTACAAAAGTTACTCCGCCAAATGGTAGACGTGGGTTGTAAATACGCTGTCATCGAAACTTCATCACAAGGAATAGCTCAACATCGTCACAAAAATATTGCATACGATATCGGTGTCTTTACAAACTTAACCCCCGAACATGTCGAAGCTCACGGTGGTTTTGAAAACTACAAACAAGCAAAGATCCAACTCTTCAAACATATCTCAGCTCTACCACCTAAACATCTTGCCGAAATTACTGTGCCTCGCGCAGCAGTCCTAAACTCAGACGACGAACACTTTGCAGACTTTAAAGTCCCTGGTCTCAACAACGTCATCACCTTTGGAGAAGGAGTGTCTGCCAACCTTCGTGCTACAAGTGTCGACGAAACTACCTCAGGAACTACTTTTGCAGTTGATGGTAACAAAATGAACTTAAAAATCTTAGGTAGGGTCAACGTCTCAAATGCACTAGCCTCACTTTCTGTCGCAAAAGCCTGCAGTCTAGATCTTGCGCAAGCAATAGAATCCCTGGAAAAAGTAACAAGCATTCCCGGGCGATTTGAACTAATCGACGAAGGTCAGCCTTTTAAAGTCATCGTAGATTACGCACCAGAACCAGCTTCACTAGAAAAGATATACGATACGTTGCCTGCTTTAAATCCAAAAAGAGTAATACATGTATTAGGCTCTTGTGGCGGTGGTCGCGATGTAGCACGTCGCCCAGTTTTAGGTCGCATGGCAGCCGACTTTGCAGACATAGTAATCATCACCAACGAAGATCCCTATGATGATGATCCGATGCAAATAATCAATGATGTAGCCTCTGGTGCCAAGGAAAAGGGGAAAGTTGAAAATAAAGACCTTTTTCTTATCGAAGATCGTCGTGAAGCAATTATTAAAGCAATCAATCTCGCAGGAGTAGGAGATCTTGTGTTATTAACAGGTAAAGGATCAGAGCAAGCGATATGTGTTGCAGATGGTAAAAAGATCCCTTGGGACGAACGCCAAGTAGCGCGCGAAGCTATTAAAGAGCTAATTGCTAAATCAAGCTAAAAAGAGTAAAATATTAATAACCAATTGCCATTGGTGATTATCAGTTTATGTTCCGCATCGAATCTATCATACAGCTAAAAGAAGAAGAAAATATCGAAGCAATGGTAAGGCGACATTTAGCATCTTTAGTGCCGTCGCTTTTTGTCTCCATGCTTTTTATTGTAGTTCCTTTTTTCTTTCTCTTTCCACTTTTTAGTTATGGAATGGTTGGTGTAATTATCTTTGGTGTAAGCATCATAATCGGCATTCTCTGGACCATACGTAGCCTATTCCTATGGAACGCTGATGTTTTAGTAGTCACCAATATACGCATTGTTGATGTAGATCAAAAAGGTATCTTGTCGCGCAAAGTATCCGAAGCTCCTTACGATGTAATTCAAGATGTATCCTGGAAAAGAGAAGGTGTTTGGCAAACTATTTTTCGCATGGGATCCGTCAGTATTCAAACAGCAGGGTCATCGGCCACAATCGAGGCCGAACAAATACCACATCCAAGTAAACTGCACGAAATCATCAACGATGAACGTTTAAGATACACAAGCGAGCCTAAAGAAGAAAAGGTAGCAACACCAAAAGCTAAAGATCGAAGATCTCGTATTCGTCGCATTGCAGAACTCCTAGAGCAAGTTGGCGACAGCTCTGTTGCAGAAATCGAATCTGTTCTAGAGCGCAAAGTAAAGCATCTATCCATGGAAAAAATCTTTAAAGATCAAGACAAGTCAGAATCTAAAGATGATACTGAAGAAGAGGACGAAGACTAAAAAACTTAGCTTTTAAAAGCTATTTATGAGCAATTTGCAACAAGAGCCGTCACTAAAAACCAAACTTGCTAGCCAAGCCAAATGGCCACTCTTTTTAATTGCAAATATCGCCATTCTTTTAGTTGTAGGTATGTCTACTCTCCGAGAAACATACAGAGGTTGGAATGTAGACCGTGAAATTCAAGCTCTCGAACAAAAGGCAGCATCTCTCGAAGGACGTCGTAGTGAATTAGCTTCTTTTGCAGATAAACTACAATCACCGCAATATATTGAGCGTGAAGCCAGAGCAAAATTAGGTTTGCAAAAACCCGGAGAACATGTGATTATCCTTGAAGGCGTATCAGCTACTAGTAGTGAGTGGTCCATAGAAATCACTCCTCCGCCCCCAGTAGCCATGGATACCCGTACAAATCCCAGGCGCTGGTGGGATTATTTTACAAAACCGGCTACTTAATAATATATGAACAAAGGAACTCAAAAAATCGTAGGGCTTTCAGTCGCCCTGTTATTGATCATAATTTTAACAATAGGCTTAGGCTTAAACATGTATGGTATTTATACCAAACAAGCCGAAGATGGAGTGTCGCGATTTATCGCAAAAACTTTTTCTTTACCCGCAGCTAATGTAAACGGAAGAAGCGTAAAGTATACAAGGTTTTTAACAACACGTGACGCTGTACGTCGCTTTATTAATAGTGAAGCTGGTAAAGACGTTGGTGCAACTATGCCACCAGAAAATGAGCTTAACGAAAACATACTTGAGCAATTGATTAGGCAACGCTTAGTAGAAAATATTGCTGGAGAAAAAGATATAAGCGTATCTAACGATGAAGTCAACGAAGTATTTAATGAGGTTGCAGAACAAGCTGCATCATCCACAGATTCAAATATAAACCAATATCTCCAAGATAATTATGGTTGGAACGAGGAAAATTTTAGGGAGTATGTACTTAGGCCGGCGCTTTTAGAACAAAAATTAGCCCAAACCATTGGTAGTGAGGCTGATCCATATGCTATAGAAAATTTACTACTAGCAGAAAGGCAGAAACCAGAAGTTATCGTCTACCTCAAGTTTGATCAAGAATAAATAAATAAAAAAACTGGCCTTGCCAGTTTTTTTATGTCCTTCGATAAACTCAGGACATTCGACTCAATTTCACTTGCAGATGGTCAAAGACCATGAGCGTAATGAAGCGAAGCGAAATGGAGTCGAATGGAGCCGAAAGCGGGAGTCGAACCCGCGACCTCTGCTTTACGAAAGCATTGCTCTACCAACTGAGCTACTTCGGCGGACTTGAATAATTAATACCAACTGCTTGCCACCCAAAGCTGAACCCATCGAAGCTTTAGCGTAGTTGGGTTACGCGTAGGGTGGAGCTACCTCGGCGGACTTATCTACAGGTCTTATTTTTTACCTTTAGCTAGCGACTAGCAGCTAGTAGCTAGTAGCTATTTTATGTTATACTGGAGTTGCCTATGTGGAGAAAGGTCACAGTTATTTTAATGTCCATGAGTGTACTTGTTTGCCTAGCTGTAGTCAAGGATGTTAACGCCGCTACAAACTTTTTCGGCTCCTCAACTTTCACACCACTTTTCTTAGATGTGGGATTTTTGGGTCGTGCTGTCAATCTTGATTTACCAGAGGTTAATGTTAACCTTTCTTTTTCTGAAACTGATATTCCTGACGCTGGAGTTCTAACGATTATCACCGAAATCCCCAGTGGTCAGCCCTCCTCCCTGGGTCACGAAGTAAAAAGCGATACAGTAAAACTATATTGGCAAACCAATGCTCCTAAATCTCCTGAAACAACATTGCTCACCATCTACACAGATAAATGTTCAGATCTATCCGAATACGATTGTGCCTTCGAACAAAGCTTGATGGGTAAAAATACACTCATTAACCTCACCGATGTAAACGATAAATCAGCGACAGCTAGAGTCTCGATGAATTCCAGTGTTCGCTTAGTTTATATTCCAAAACAAGAACCAATAGTCGAGGATCCTGGCTACATGACAGAAGGAGTTGCTTCTTGGTATGCATACAAAGGTTGTAACTGCGCAGCATCACCAGATTTTCCCAAAGGAAGCTATGTTAAGGTCACCAGAACTAACGATCCAACAAAATCAGTAATTGTCCGCATAAACGACTATGGCCCAGAACGAGATATCTTCCCAGATCGCGTTATAGATCTCGATAAAGTAGCATTTCAAAAAATCGCCCCTGTAGGAGCTGGTCTAACTCACGTCATGGTTGAACCAGTTGATACGCCTCCTACTCCAATAGCAACAACCCCTGCTCCAGAACCAGAAACCGTTTCAGAACTTGCTTGGGAATACTAATAATAAACACATGATTGATCTAAAAAACATTTCAAAAATATATGGCTCAGATGTCCACGGTTTACGGGATATCAATGTTAATATCGAGCCAGGAGAGTTTGTGTGTATTGTTGGTACAAGTGGTGCTGGTAAAACCACACTCGCAAAGCTCTTAATTGCCGAGGAACGCCCAACACGCGGTAAAATCAAGATTGGTGGTTGGGATATTACTAAAATCAAGCGTCGTGACATTCCCTATCTTCGTCGCCAAATAGGCGTTGTTTTTCAAGATTTTAAATTACTCAAGAAAAAGACAGTTTGGGAAAACGTTTCTTTTGCTCTCGAGGTTTCTGGTGAAACAAACAAACGTATCCGAGATATCGTCCCTCACGTACTTAAAGTAGTTGGCTTAGATCAAAAGGCTCACCGATTTCCAACTCAATTATCTGGTGGTGAACAGCAAAGAGTCGTTATCGCGCGGGCACTAGTTCATCGTCCAAAAATTCTCCTCGCAGATGAGCCAACTGGTAATCTCGACACAATAAACACCGCAGACGTCATAGAGGTGCTTAAAAAAATCAACGACTTTGGTAGTACTGTTGTTCTCGTTACCCACAATCGTGAAGTTGTGAATTCTCTTAAGGGTCGCGTTATAACACTAGCTGATGGCCGCGTCATCTCAGATAAAAAGCACGGAAAATACATATTACAAAGCTAAACTATGACACTTATCACTCCACTGGGTCGAATAATCTCCTTTGCATGGAAAAATATCATCCGCAATGCTTGGATTGGTTTAGCAACAGTCCTAGTCTTAGTTTTAGCTTTACTATCTGTTAACGTTTTAATCGGTGTTAACGCTCTAGCATCTTCCGCTATAAACATCCTCGAACAAAAGATTGATGTTAGCGTCTACTTTATCCCCGAAACCCCAGAAGCGATTTTAGATCAAGCTAGATCATACATGGCGCAATTACCACAAACAGAAGAAGTTAGTCTTCTAACCGCAGACCAGGCTCTAGAAGCTTTTAAAGAACGTCACGCCAACGACCCCAGTATTCTCGATGCACTAGAAGAGCTAGATCAAAATCCATTGGGCGCCACAATGGTTATTAAGGCTGCAAAAACATCTTACTACCCTTTCTTGATGGAAGCACTAAATAACCCTCAGTTTTCATTTGCTATCGAGTCAAAAACCTATGACGATCATACAGTTGCCATATCTCAGGTCGAACAAATAGCTGCTACAATCCGATACTTTGGGTTAATTCTTACTATTGTGTTTACTATTTTTTCTGCCCTCATCGTCTACAATGCTATAAGGGTCTCAATCTATACTCAACGTGAAGAAATCGGCATCATGCGTCTTGTGGGTGCCTCAAATGCTTTTGTGCGCTTACCACTAATCATAGACGGAGTCTTTTTTGCTCTGCTCGCACTCGCAATATCAGCAATACTTATTGCAGTTATGATAGCTGTTGGAGAACCGTACCTCTTATCTTTTTATGATGGCACAGACCCTGGGTTAAAAACTTACTTCTCTACAAACCTGGTAACACTCCTAATTGGTGAAGGAATCGCAATATCACTAATCGTAGCCATGGCATCATGGGCCGCTGTAGGTCGCTATCTAAAAGTATAATTATGCCAAATAAAGCCACCACTGAAACAAAACAGTGGGAGCAAGCACGCTCTCGGCTTTTAGAATATACAGATAAGCACAAGGCAAAGGATCAATTATCAGCCGCCATCTTTGATGTGATGTCAGAATGTCCACTCACAAAAGACTGTGTTGCGGGCAAGGGATCAAAAAAATCTAGTACTCATAATACACCAGAAGTATCAGGCGCTGAACAATTAGGATTAGATAGCTCAGATATAACTAAATTATTAAAAACTTTTCCCGGCAATTGGTTGGAGTCATTATCATATACAAACAGTCATTCACTTGATCCAAGGGCACAAAGTACAGGAAAACGCTCTTGTGTCACGGTCACGCCCTCATCTGAAGATCTAGTTTCCGTAAAAGTATATAATCCATATCAAAGCACAGATTGTAGCAGTGATATTATTTGTCATGGCTGTCTCCAGGCATATAGTACTGCACATTTTCCACACAAAATCTCAAAAAAGATGGTTGATTCCATTGCTCACGCAGTCGATTCAATCAATTCGCATGAGTTTCATGTTACTCACAAAGACAAGCTTCATAAAACCGGCAGAAACCACTCTGAGACACATAAAGATAATCAGGCGGCCTTATGGTCATCTTTAGTTCAAACAGCTTATGAGGCACCATTTTACAGCGATCGTCAGGATTGGCAGTGTGCTACTCAAAAAGCATTAATGGGAATGCAATATTTAACCTTAAACGAAGCTGAGATAATCGTTGAGGCATTATCCGGATTTTTTGAAGAGTTAGATCCAGCAGCAAATTTGAATAATTTAATCAGACAGTACCAAAACCAAGTAGTCCTCATCGAAAGCAAAATTTTAGCACATAATATCGCAACAATTTTTACAGATCTATCAGACACAGGATTAAAAAGCTTTTTTGATCGTTGGATAAAACACTCCACAAAAGATAATCAAAGCGCCTTACCCGAAATCCATCATCGTCATACGCCTAGTTTGCGTGCAGGGATGGCACTAGATGGTGCAAAAGAGCTTGGTTCAAATTTAGCTACAAGTTTAAGAGTAGAGCAACTTAACCCCAAAGATAAAAGACAGGTTGTTAATAATTTAAAAGCTAATGTTCGTAGGTTTAATGATATTTGGACAGATTTAGACAAAAGCGAGCAAAAGTTTTTACGGCCAAAACTATTACAAATTGTTCATACATCAATCGTATAATTATGATTTCCGAAAAAAATCGTCTCATTATTTGCAATACTCAAGGTGAATCACTAGGTGAAATGATTTTTGATCATGATCTTTTTTTGCAAGCTAATCTATTACCATCTGGAGACGATATTTTGGGTGGTTGGCTTGAGGATTGGCAAGTTAAAGGAATTTTATATTTTCATCCTGAAATTGATTCCCACAATCCAATATGTACTACAGGTGAGTATGTTTCTATGCATGATCCAGTATTCCCTTCTGCACTCAGACAATGGCTAGAAAAGCATAATCTATACTCGATCCTTCTACCAGAACCCTCATGGGAGCTCTGGAACACAATTCAACAGTTGCCATTGTTACCAGATGAACAATTCAGGCTTGGTATGAAATTAGCCTCAATTAACGAAAATGATCACAGCCGATTCTTAAAGTCACTCGAAAAGCTAACGCTAGAAATTGAGCGATCACCAGTCACACCGAAAAAGACATCTAAAAAGTCAGATGCCAAACCCAAGAAAGTAAAAGTATCAGTAAAAAAATAACGCCCTTTCGGGCGTTTTCTATTCCATATTCATTGATTCTGCGTGGGCTGTGTTATCAACCTCAATATTTGTAATCCTCCATTCATCCAGCTCTTTTATTAAAGTAAAATCGAATGGTATATGATGCCCATGTATACATGTTATATATCCAGAAATTTGCGCATCATGGTCATCATTTACCTGATTTAGAATCTCAATTTCAGAAATAGTCTTTAAAGCTGAATTAATGTTAACGAATTTTTCAAAGGCTACCAAGCGTGTGTTTCTCTTAAAAGCAACAGAGGTCAACTTGTACGCACTTTGCACATCATCATCTTTCAAATCATGTAAGTGCTGCAAAACTACGTCACTTGCTTTGGGCTGAACAGCATATGAATATATGGTCATCGTGCCCATTATTGCAATACAAACTGCTAGGAAAGAGCCAAATCCAATAAATATTTTTTGGCATGGCGAACAGTATTTTTTATTGTTTCCCCTCATAATAAAATAAGTATAACATAGCTTAGTTCAAGTTTTCTTAAAAAAGTGCATAAAAGGTTGATAAATATAAGAACTCACTTTAAACATGTTTTTAAGTAATTTCAAGTATCTCTAAAAAAGGTTGAGTTTTAAAACGGCTTTTTTCGTTCTTATAGAGTCCTATGGTTATTAGATTGGTATACAAAAAAAACCGCCCAATAACTTAGGCGGTTTTTTACATGGCAGTGCCACGTGACGTGAAAGTAAAAACGCCCAGTTTTTACTGAGCGTTTTACGTGGTTCCGAGGCAGGGAATCTCACATTTTCATAGGGGCTTCCGCCCCTCTGAACGTCGCTTTGCTCCTGTCACCCCCTAAATGTAAGGGGAATCATTTCCCCTTACCATCCCCTTGTTCGAATCCCTATTGATTATTGAAGTTTGATCACAGGTATTTAAAAAATCCGCCATACGCGGATTTTTTATGTGGTTCCGAGGCAGGGATTCGAACCCCGATAAACGGCTTCAAAGGCCGCTGTCCTACCATTAGACGACCTCGGATTGCGGTTAGTATAGGTAAAAATGGATTTTATGTCAAACTATAAGCAAAAATAAAACAGCCCCGTTAGGGGCTGTTTTTATGTCTTTAGTTTTTCTTACTGATTCATTTCATCAATCACGGATTGAATAATTTGAATAATTTCATCTTGTGGCCTTGAGCCAATTATCAACTCTTGCAACACTCTATTGTCATCTAGTATGAATATACTAGGTAAGCTAGTTATCTTCCAGGAGTCGAAGAATGTTGAATCTGGGACATTTAGTGGCAAGGTATAAGTACCACGTTCTATAAATCGTTCTGAGCTAATACTTGGGACATAGGATGTTAATCCGACAAAGTTTGCTTGTCCTGATAACAATGCCTCAATATTCTCAAGTGCCAAAGCCTGTTCTTGAACCTCAGTATTCCAAGGGCCATAGAGGAATACCACGGTCGGCATACCAGTTATTTCACTATCTGATAAAGCCTTGGTAGATCCATCCTCTAGAGTATAGGTAAAGTTAGGTAATCTTTCCTCCTTTTCATATACACTAGCTTGCCATAAAGGATTAATAATGAGTGAGAAGTCTGCTGATGTATCTTCACGAGTAACCCAACTAGTTATGCGGTTTAAACCACTCTTAGCAGGGTAGAGGATAAGACTAGCAGAAACAATGTTGTAATCTGGAACCGATACGATTCTAGAATTAACAGTTTCATAACCATCCTTACTAACAGACATGTAGTAAGTGCCTTGTGGCAAGATAACGGAGAAGAATCCTAGGTCATCGGTCAGTAGCGGATTGCTAACGCCGAATTGCTCACCATTCCAGATCACGAAGTCATTTCCTGTCTGTTGGTAAATGGTTACTGTAGCCTCTGTAAGTGGCTCACCATTTTCATCTGTAACCGTCTCACGTTCAATTACGTTAATTGGATTTAATATACGGCTATATGTATTTACGCCATCTGAAAGGTCAGCGCGCAGCGTATACCAACCAGATTCCTCAAATAACAGTTCACCAGTCCATAGATGCAAACCACGGTCATAACTTAGTGGGTAAATATCACCATTTTGAGTATTTACCAAGTTTATACTTCTTGCGGTTGCTTCAAGGTAGATTGTCTGAGATTCGTCAGCAATAAACTGTACCGAACCAGTTAATGACATTGGAGCCGGTGTAGAAGCTAGTGCAAACTGGTTAGCGCCAAGGACTAAATTCTCATTGACACTAAATGGACATACAGCGGAAAAGAGGATCGTTCCATCAGGTAGTGTGTTTCTTACTGTTACCTCATAATCACCGGTTGTTAGGCTGTTCAATGGGAAGGAGAAGCCGCCCGCATCAGGATCACCATATCCGGTTACAGCTGAAATAGTATTCCAACTAGTACCACCTGTTAGAGTGTACTGGATCAAAGAGTCGATATCTGGTCCGGGTAGTGTAAAGCCAGTTACAGTAATAGTTGGAGCAGCTGCTAGCGTAATATTACAGTGTTGTGGATTGATGCCAATTCCAGGTCCTGGTGGGCCAGGTGGCTCTGTAGCATCTAATACAACTGGAGGTACGATAAGTGCTGGAGGAGGTGCAATAACAACAGCAACTTCTGCTACATCACAATAACCATCATTGTCACAGATTTGATAGGTAAAGCGATCCGTTCCATCAAATCCAGAATCAGGCGTATAAACAACATTGCCAGTAGTATCATCAATTGAAGTGATAGTACCATTTGTTGGATCTATAATAATACGTGTCGAGTTTGGCAAGATATATCCATCCTGATCATAGTCATTAATTAGCAATACAATTTCGACAGGCACGTCAATATCAGTGGTTGTATTATCATCATTGGCAATTGGTGGAAGTAACCTCCCTGGAGGAGTGTCATCATCATCGTCAGAATCATCATCATCTCCACCACCACCAGTTGTAATGTTAATAGTTACAACTGCATTATCACATAGCCCATCATTGTCACAGATTTGATAGGTAAATAGATCAGAACCAAAGTAGTCTGTGTTTGGAGTATATGTCATGTCAGTGCCACTTGATGTTAGGGCGCCATTACTAACTGGAGAGGTAACATTTAATGTACTTGGGACAAGATATCCATCAGGATCAAAGTCATTATCTAGTACGCTAAAGGTCACAGGTGTGTTTAGTGGTGTTGTATACGTGTCGTTTACAGCTACTGGAGGATAATCACCACCGCCACCACCGCCAGAAATAGTTATGGTAACAAGTGCAGTATCACACTGGCCACTCAAGTTACATATTTGGTACTTGAAGGTATCAGAACCCACAAACCCTGCATCAGGTTCATATGTTGCATGTCCACTCGTTGTGTGAATATTTGTAACATTGCCCCATGTAGGATTGGTTAGAATAGTTACTGTTGTTGGATCTAATTCATTATCTGGGTCAGTGTCGTTAATCACAACATCAATCACAACTGGAGTATTTGCAGGCGTTGTCGCAAAATCATCAAAAGCCTCTGGCCCATCACCTGGTGGGTCGTCATCCGGGTAGATGGTGATATCAACAGTTGCTGTGTCACACAATCCATCATCGTCACAGATCTCATAGACAAAGCTATCAGCGCCATGATAACCAGTATCTGGTTGATACATAATCTCACCAGTTACAGGGTTAATATAAGTCGTTGTGCCATGTGTTGGAAGGCTAGTGATATTGATTGTAGAAGTTACTAGATAACCATCAACATCAGAGTCATTACTCATTACGAAGATACCCACAGAAGTGTTCAGTGTTGTTGTAGCAGTATCGTTTAAAGCTGTTGGTGGGATAGGTTCGCCATCATCCAAGATTACTATATATACTGTTGTAGTTGCACATTTGCTTAAATAATCACAAATCTGATAGTTAAATGTATCATTTCCAACATATCCTTGATTTGGTGCATAACCAACTTCACCAGTAATATCATCGATGCTATTAATAAATCCATTCGTTGGACTTGTTGTAGTTGTAACACTTCCTGGGTCCAAGTCATTATCTGGATCAGTATCATTTGCTGGGACATCAATTAGAACTGCAGTATTAATTGTAGTAGTTACATAGTCAGGATTAGCAACAGGAGGGGACTGATTTTCATCTGGGATTGTAATTAGCGTACAAGCCATGCCAACGTCACCATCATGATCATCACTACCAATAGCCATCATCAATTGTCCTGGAAGGTTTAATTGAGAGATAGGGGATAGTGGGCAAAGTGTGCCACCATTCTTACTATCACCAGATACTACCAAGAATTTTCCTGCAATAAGCCCAGGACCAATTGGATCCGAACAGCTTGTATGAATTTTGGCATTTTGCACAGTATTCACATAAAGAGTGATCTCTGTACTTAGTGTTCCTTTATCTTGTCCTGTGAAAGAGAATTGAGCGCCTGGTGAAACTACTTGGTTAAACAGAACCTTGCTATTCTTTTTCTGAACAACTTTTACAAACGCTGCATGAGAACCATTGTATTGCATCGTAAGCGTGGTTACTTTTCCATCACATTTATTACAACCAGAACCATTCTCCTCTTCATCATCGTCATCATCACCTTGGTTAGTATCACCACAAATCTTTACATTCTTAATGGCTTCTTTGGAATTACTAACCTTTAGTGGTGAACCCTTTGTAAGTTTAACCTCAGCGGTAAACTTAGTCTTTAGAGTTAAATCAGAGCTACCAAATAATCCATTGGATAAGCTTTTGGTCCAAGTGAAGTTATCATCTTGTGAGTCATTATCATCAAGAGTATCTAAAACATTATTATTATCATCCATCAATTTAAATGTTTCAAATAAAGTTCCACGTTTACTACCACTCTTTATCTCGTCACCTTGCAAGTCTAGATCTGTAAACTGAACATAAAGTTTTGCATTCGAGAAGTCTGTTGGTAGATTTTCAAAATCTATATCAAGATTCAAGTATCCATCAGATGTTGGGTTGCTACTTGTTAGGTTTACATTATCCTTATTCTTACCCTTGGTTGGGTAATCACCAGATGAGCTCTGTTTAAATGGAATGTAAAACTCTGTATTCTTAGATTTTGCAAAATAACAAACGTTAGATGGGTCATCATCGTCGTCACTGTCATCATCATTACCATCATCGTCGTCATCACCTGGAGGGTTTGAGCAACAACATTTGTTAGGCAAAGAAGGGCAGCTATATGTTGCACAGCTTAAGCTGTTCGCGCTACAAAACTGATCACCACCAGATTCATAAGTGCCTCCACTTTGTACGCAAGAGCTAGCACTGGTTTTGCATTGACCGCCATCATAACCTAAGTCAGTACAATAGTCATAGCAAGATCCGGGGTCATCATCGTCATCATTAGCGTCATCATCATCGCCCGCTGGACACTGGCCACATGTATCACCATGATCCATATGTGCTGGGATTGCATTATAAGAAACGCAAAGTGTCATTTCTTGTTGTGTACCTGGGTAATGACAAACATAGTTCTTTCCATTTGAACATGGATCTTCGCTACACATTGGAGGTTCATCATCATCGTCATTCGCATCGTCATCATTAGCGTCATCGTCATCACTGTCATCACACTGTAGTCCAATACATGGGTCGGTAAAATCTATATGTTTTTCATCAACTCCTGATGGCAATGTTTCATCAACCATTTTAAGAACTATATCCAAAGATCCACCAGAAACTGAAGTTACATCAAAGTAAGCATAACCATCACTACTTATAGTAGTTGTATCGATCAAAGATCCCACAGATGGAGCGCTATTCCAATTTATACAAGATCCATTCCAGGTTACAGCGTAGACGCCTACGGTTTCAGAGCTTTTTGCATCTGCAGTGATACGTATTCTTACAGTTTCACCTGTTGTAGGAGTTGGAGTGTCGTCAAAGTGTAAATATGTTCTTCGAAGATCTACATCACCGCCATCTTTCTTGACTCTAATATGGAGTTTATCTTCGTCACAATTAGTTTCACTTGATTTATCACTATCAACCCAGGCTGTTTTATCAGGGGCATGACACGTATTGTCACATTCATCGTCATCATCATCTCCACCTTCGTATCCACAATAACCTTGAGCTCCATAATGTTCTGTTACATCTGACTGACTAAATGCATAGCTAAATAGTGCAACCTCATCAATTACGCCGTTCCAAGGATGAGTATCATCTTTCGACATTATAAAGTCATATCCAGATAAGTCAGCAGTATACTGAGGAATTGTGCCAGAGAATGTTAATGAGCGTTCAATTCCGTTTACATACAACTTCATTCGTTCTTGATTAGTTGAACCGCTTCCATCAAAAACGAATACCGCATGAAACCAAGAATCATTATTAATGTTTTCTTGATAAGCATCCCATTTACCATAGGAGTTTGTTCCATTGCCTACTTCAAAGTATAGATCGCCACTGTAACTTGCTGCAGAAACGTCATTACTCAAATCATCACCTTTATGGAATAAACGGTTATATGCATTTGTATTGCCATCTTTAAACCATCCTTCGATAGTAAACTTAGTTGTCTGATTAAGCTCAGTAATGTCATCAGTACCAATATAATCATCAGTACTAAATAATTGAGCACCATCTAGATAACCTGCGACAGGAGCTGGACAGTTATCACCACTACATGATCCATCATATCCATTTTCACTATCAGTGAATGTAGTACCGCTTGCTTCGTCTAAATGCCAATAAGAAACCATTGCTTCACAGGCTGTGCCTTCGTCATCATCATTAGCATCATCGTCATCTCCACCCTGGCATGGTCCACAATAATCGCCATGGTCTAGATGAGATTGTAAAGCACTATTTGATACACATAGAGTTCCTTCGGCTGGTAGATCTGGGAAGTGACAAACATTAACTTTGCCATCGCCACAAGGATAGTCGCTACAAGTCTCGCCTCCAGGTAAATCATGGGTATTCATGGCAAAAATATGGAAGCCAGGAACCTCATTCTTTGGATCAGTACTCCAAGTCAAATTAACAGTACCGGTAATTGTAAATCCATTAACTTGCTCGGCGTCACTAAGTGGGATCTTGCGTCCAACATAGTTATCGGCAGTTGTAATATCAGCAACAGGGGAGCCATTTAGCACCATGTTTTTAAGTGTTACAGAATTACCGTCTGCGTCACCCTTAGCAAAAGGGATTATAAACTCAAAAGCTTTTTGTGCTTCATAAAACCAGCTAATTGTCTTACCGCCAACGCTATATAGTACTTTACCATCAGTTGGGTCATAACTTATAGAGAAGTTATAGTCCGCGCCACTCAACCAAGCAAAATTGTCTTCCTCACGTACATAGTCATCATCAGTTCCATCAATATGTTCCCAGATAGCGAGTTCCCAAGCTCCAGCATGTCCAATATTGTCGCCATATCTGCCAGTCGTGAAGAAGTCTTTCTCTAGGCCATCCAAACAATCCCAACCAATACATGTTCCTTCATCCTTACAAGTCGAAGAGCAACCATCGCCATTGGTGTTATTGCCATCATCACATTCTTCACCAGCGTCAAGTTCGCCATTACCACAAAGAGGTTCAACAATTGGAGCGTTAAATGCTACACAATAATATGTGTTGCCAACCTCCATGTTACGAATCCATTCTAAGTTGTCGTAATTAATAACATCAGTTTCACAATAGAACTCAGCGGTTACATTGTCTTCCTTTAATCCCTTTGGAGGTGATGTGAAAGGAATGAAACCTTGTTTTAAAACTTCTCTAAGCCAGATTTCCGAATCACTATTAAGTTCAGTTTCTGTTAAAACAACTTTAGCTGGGCCATTTTGTGTAGTTGGAGTATCAAAGCCATTCCAGTTTTGCGCACTTGGTGCAGGGCCAATGTAACCACCATCCACAACCTTCTTATTGTGATTCCATTCAAATTCCCAGTCAGGCACTAGCTCACATTTTTCATTACTATTTTCGACATAATCAATAGCTGTTGTAGCTGTAATACTTGGTCCGCCATTGCCCCAATTGGGCAAGTCAGATTCTTCCAAGCATTCAACTTTCCAACCTTCAACAGTTACAGATCCTTCTTCGATTTCACAAATAGCATTACAGCCATCTCCATCTTCATTATTACCATCATCACATTCTTCACCATCATCTAAGATGCTATCTCCACAAAATGCAGTCTCCTGACATTCATAATATAGATAGTAACCATCATTACGCGTATTCACACGCATGTATGATTCAACCTGATTTGTGCCTAGATTTGGATAGATTTCATCTTGTCCGGCAGCATCAGCATAAATACCATCGCCTTGTTTTTCCAAAGGTTCTTGAGTGTCATTCTCGAAACTTGTAGTAATTGCATCGTTGAAAGTCAACAAATTGTCTACAATTTCTAAATCTTTTGATCTCTGATTACCTTCAAGTAAGACATGAACAAAGTTTACGCCACGTTCTAGCACTAAACCTGGAACACTAAGATCAAAACCACCATCAACTATAAATTGACCGCTTCCATCAGTCAGTGGGATTTCAACTCCATCGCCATAAGCAGTTGCAGCAGGGCCAACATAAGTGTTAGCTGTTGAATTACCATTGTTCTGGTTCTCGATTCGTGTGAAGTCAATCTTTAATTTTGCATTAGTATCACACTGTGGTTGCTGACATTTAACACTAACCTCATCAACAAATGTACCAAGTGAGTTGGCAACACCAACATCTCTAAATTCAATTCTAGTAATATAAGCCGAAGCTGTTACTTCATACTCATATTCATTCCAGCTAACCCAGCTACCACCTGCAGCAGAAATAGTATCAACTATAGATCCATCCCATCGTAATTCAAGTTGATTGTTAGCTTCATTTGTACCAGGTCTTGGAGAAAACTTAAATTTAACTTTGTATTTGTAACCAGGTATTGTCGACAAATCTTGATAGATTCTAACGGATGCTGGTTCACCACTTAAAGATCCTCCTGGGCCATCCCAATCAGTATCTAACTCAGCATACTGGCTACCTCCGCCCGCTTCCCAGCCATTTACACCTCTATGTAACTCGAGTCTTGCTGTGTCAGGGCGAGGATGATTTTTATATGTGGTTGCAGTACTTACCCAGTCAACTCTCCAGTTCATGTTTGGATAACTATCAGGGTAAATATCCCAATTTGAATTACTCTGTACCAAAGGTACTTCAAAACCTCCATTACTTATTAATTCAACATCTGGTTCACATTTTTCACCTGGAGGTGTTCCGTCCTGTCCTCCATGCATCAAAACCTGTAAACGGTAAGTGTGACCTGAGTCTAAATTTAAATCATCAATTTCCCATCTAGTTTCAGCGCTCCATCCACCATTTGGTAAACCGCCTGGAGGTGTGTCACCACCATCTAAGTCCCAGTTATTAGCTGTAGGATTACCATCAGAGGCAATCGTTACATCTTCTGGATTCTGAGTCTTATCAAGTGTTCTTACAGCTGCACGCCATGTTCCAAAAACATCATCAGGTAATACTGGTGTTCCGCCGTTTTGCCAATCTCCAGCTTTACTTGATGGATCGCTAGTAACATCTGTAACAAATAGAGCAGGGAATACTGGCCAATCTAAATTATCAGCACCAGCCTCGTCACCGTTTAGGGTTGAAGATCCAACATCTGGATTATTCACTGCACCAGGATTAGCTGGCATTGATGAAACTGTATAATTTGTCTCAGTCTGGCCTCCTGTATCATTAATTACATTTTTTCTAACACCAAGTAACATTGCATTGTCATCATTATAGTAGGCTTGCAATGTTTGGCTCGAAGTTACTGCAGTTCCAGCCGAAGGTAAGAGCGCACGAATAACATTGTCGCCAGTAAAACCATAACCACAAGAATCTTGCTGGTAAGCCGTTGCTGCAGCTCCAAAAATATAACGATCCTGATTTACTTGATCAGCTCGTAAAAATGCTTCCGAAGATTTCCCCTTCACTGTAAAAGTGATGGATTTGAGTATTGGACTCTGCTCAGCCCCACGGAGCAAAGTTTTAATCTGCAAGCCATCAGTTGGCATGTCAAAATAAGGCAAGAAAGTATTCATCTCTGCGGCTGTATTGCCACAAGATGCGCAGTCTTTAACTTTCGCCCAATCATTGCCATCATGATAGTACCAATAAACTCTATCAGAACTAATCTGGTATTTAATAGATGCCCCGCGCGGTACAGTTGCTTGCTCATCAAAAGCAGTTAACTTATTTCCCGCTGGAATATCTGCATAGTTCAAACCAATAACCGATGCTTCAGAATTTGGTTTACGTAATTTTGTACCACCTGTATTGATGTCGATTTTCAAGACATCAAAGGCATACTCAACAGGATCCGTGTAAAAAACGGTAACCTTGTACTCTCTTTCCTGAATAAATTGTTGCCTGACAAATTCTCTAATGCCAAAGAACGACATTTGAGTGACAGCTGCTGATACAGCCGCCGCAAGAAGAAAGGCAACAAAGAAGATCAGGAAGATGTACGATAACTTATTTTTAGCATTCATATGTAATAATGTGTTGCCCCTAGGACTTCTTAAGATAAAAGATGTGTACCGTGTAATAACCAAGTAGTGCCACCAAAGAAGAAACTATCGTTAGCGTCAAGAATGTGGTTAATAATTGTTGCCTCGTATCTTCGAGTAAAATATTTGTAGGTACACCAACCGCAACCATACCAATGATTTCGCCGTTGATATTTCTAACCGGCTCAAAAGCGCTGTAGTATGGTATGCCAAGGCGATCAACAATATCTCGATAAGCTTTACCTCCAATTAACACTGTTTCCTCAATTTCTTCATTATTTAGCAAACTACCAATCCATCTTGAAATTCCATCACTAGTTCGAATTGTTGTAGCTGATCGCTTATCACCTGAAAAAATTGTTGTATCTAAACCAGTTCTAGCTTTTGAGAAGTCAACAAATGCATTATCAAATACATGCCTTGTTTCAACTGCTCCAATAACCTGGCTACCTTGCATGATGGGAGTTAATGCTCTTGTAACAAGTACTGGAGATAAAACACCAGCTTTTGTGTCAAAAGATTTTATCTGTTGTCGCTCGGTTATGGTGTAAGCAACTAATGAATCTTCATTCATCACTCTACCTAAATCTCGTAGTTCTCCTGGGCTTGCTATAACTTCTCCATATTTATTGTAGATGTATAAAAGATCCAAACCAGCTTCTTCAAAATACCAACTAGCCTGTTTTGATAATTCCTGAGCTGTATTTTGGGTAATGCTTGCTTTTATGTTTTCGTCATTTGCAACAGTTCTGGCAACAAAGAGGGCCGCATTGGATCTCTCTGTTAAAATTAGTTGCTGGGTTTTTGCACCCTGATTCATCAAATCTAAGTTGTTGCCCTTAACAATATCAAAGACAAGTACGGTAAACATTAATGCGCCCAAGCATGAGACACCAATGGTTAACACTAAAAATACAACATAGGTTCGTAAGAATTCACGAACTTTAATGAAGTTCCATGCCCAAATAGCTAACAATAAGAAGGCAAGGAATGAGGTTACAATCATGAATTGCCAGATACTGCTATATTCAAACGTAAACTGACGGAAGTAAACAATATCTAGGTTTGGCAATCGATACAAAATGAGTGCAAGTGCATATGCAAACAAAAATATGTAACCAAGTAGAGGAAGCATATTTTGCCTGATGCGATCTTCCCTGTAACGACGAACCTGTATCACGATGGTGAGTAAAATAAAAAGTGCAGACAGTGCACCTAGAACCGCAGCAAAATAGCTGGGTGAGTAGAAATAGATTATCGCCAGGATGACGATTGCTGCAAGATACGCAGCGAATAACAAGATCCAACGAAAGATGTGGCCTTTCTCTTGTTTCTTGTCCTTGCGCGTCCTGTTGGACTTACGCTTGGATGGGGCTTTCTTGGTCATAGATTAAACTAAAGAACACACTAAAGTGCGGTAAATAAATTTTATTTTTTTAAATGAGATAAACTAGGTTCTGCTTTAACTCCACGGAAAATACTATAAAAGCCAAATAGCTGGAATGCTATTGCCGGGAGACCGAATAAAGCGAACTTGCGCTCAAGAATGAGCATAACAAATGAAATGGCTATTGCGCAGAAACCTATTGCACGCCAAAACACTTGAAGAATCTTTTCATAGCGATATGTAACAAAAAAGAGACTCGCCGCCGAGCTCGATACAAGTATTACAAAAGCCGCTACAACAAAGAAGAGATATTCCCAAAGGAAAATTTCCATACTTTCAAATAAATTAATAAATAATTATACACAAGTATTATACCCTATATATTATATATATAACAGTGAATTTTATCCTCAAAATAAACAAAAAATGAGAGCTCGTCTCATCATTTTTTATTAAAAAGATCAGCTGTTATTTTGTTATATTTTTTATGAATTCGGCGCTAGCACAATAAAAGTTACAGCAGAACTTGGGAGTGGTTGCATTTGATTTCTGTAAAACTCAATGAAATCACAACTTTTACTAGATAAAACTTTTTTTAATGTGTCTTGTAACCTACCACTACCACTGCCTGTAATGATTTTTACTACCATGACATTCTTTCTTTTACCTTGTGCATGTTCGTGACTTAAAAAGTTTTCAATCTCATACTTGGCTTCGTTATGTGTATAACCATGAAGGTCTAAAACTGGAATTTCGGAATCGTCAAGCTCTGCCGAAAAAATTAATCCTTCAAATTTATGATCTATCATAGATAAAAACTATTCTACATTAGTGGGCGATGAATTAGTACTTCTGCCTAGTTCTGCCTAGAGTCTTGACAGGATTTTAGGTCTAAGTATTGACAGTTTAGCCATTTCGTGCTATAGTAGACGCACGCTAATTCTTAAGCATCTTTTGAAATACTATGATGTTTGACGACAACACAGATGAGCAGAAAGCTCCTGAAACAACTGAGGAGGCAACTCCAGAAGTAAAGCCAGAGGCACAAGCCTAAATAAATTTATATAATAAATCTTAACTGAATACATACTATGATGTTTGACGACGAAAAGACAGTAGAAGCAACTGAAGAAGCTACACCAGCAACAGATGCTCCTGCAACTGACGCTCCAGCAACAGATGCTCCTGCAACTGACGCTCCAGCAACAGATGCTCCTGCAGCAACTCCAGAAGCGTAAATTTACACTTCAAAACAAAAAGACCCGCTTATCGGGTCTTTTTGTTTTGTGCTAAGATTGTATCCATGAAACGTAAAACAGCTCGTCTTATTTTTGGAATCATTGCCGGCATTGTCATGATCCTAATTGCTAATTGGAATTTGGAGAACTCTCCCGAAACCTCACCAGAGTCAGCGTCCACTCCAACGCCAACCTCAACCTCAACTCCTGTCATTGTCACCAAAGTAACATCCTCAACCATAGCAACTAATGCCCAGGTCATCCGAGTTGTCGACGGTGACACACTGGTTGCTAAACTTGACGCTGAGCCTAATCACGAAGTAAAAGTCCGCTTTCTTGGCATTAACACCCCAGAAACTGTCGACCCTCGCCGGCCTGTAGAGTGCTTCGGCAAAGAAGCTTCCAACTTTGCTAAAAGCCTGCTCAACAATCAACGCATCTTCCTCGAGGCAGATCCCGAAGCTGACGAAATTGACAAATACGGCCGATTATTGCGTAATATCTATCTCGCTGATGGAACGGATGTAAATGCTGAAATGGTCGCCAAAGGTTATGCGTATGCATATGTATCTTTCCCTCAAAATAACGAACGAAAAGCCTTACTCCGCAAACTAGAGTCCGAAGCCAAAGAAAACCTCCGCGGACTCTGGAATCCGGAGACGTGTCCTCAGTAAGGACAAGTCGCGACTTGTCCCTGTTTGTTCCCAAAAAAACTATGTCACCAAAAATCATCACATACTCTCGCCGTGGAATCCTATTCGCAGCACTAGCTGGTCTTTTTGCATCCTCCTACCTCCTCTATACATACACCACAGGCGCTGCACTAAAATGCGGCACCCTCGTCCATGGCTGTGACGCTGTAAGAGCATCAGAGTGGGCGAGTATGTTTGGCATTCCAACTCCAGTCTTTGGCGTTATTTTTTATCTTGCAGTTCTCACAATCCTCATTGCGCGTGCATATGCTCCAGATTACAAACCGGGTCTGGCTCGCCTCGCGCAACTACTCTTTGGAATCGCAGGCTTTGCTGAATCAACAATCCTAACTTACATTCAATACTTCATCATCGAGCAATTTTGTTCTTGGTGCCTAGTCTCTGCTATCTCTGCCACAGCTATCTTCATTTTTGTATTTTTTGATCGTAAGTTATCTTTAGAAAAATCAGAAAGCGCAAAAGAGCTAAAAGTTATCGGTATGTCACTTGCAACTTTTTTTGTGATTGGTGGCGTTGCTTTTGCTTGGCTTATTCAACCAGTCGAAGCACCTCCAATCAATCCAGACTTTAACCAAGGTCAAATAGATTCACTCAAACCTCCATCAGATGCTACATCAACACAAGCCGAAGAAGTCCCAGGCGAAATCATCGCACTAGGGTCTCATACTCCAACTCAAGGCCCGGATGATGCCAAAGTCACAATCATCGAATTCCTCGACTACGAATGTCCTGCTTGTGCGATCTATCACAAGCAAGTTATCGGACCAATGCAAGAAAAATATCAAGGACAAATCCGCTACGCTATCCGTCACTTTCCACTCCACGAAATTCATCCTCACGCAGTCCAAGCCTCAGTCGCAGCTCTTTGCGCCGGAGTGCAAGGTAACTTCTTCGAGATGTCAGACTTACTTTTTGAAAATCAAAAAAATCTTACTCGTCCAAGTTTAGAGTCTTACGCCAAAGAGCTAGCCCTCGACTCAGATTCTTTTTCCTCTTGTCTAGACTCATCCGACGCCATAGACCAAGTCCTCGCCGACCGCAACGACGGTCGCAACCTGGGAGTCACCGGCACACCAACAATCATAATCAACAACGCCTTCATCGAAGGCAACCCAGATCTCGAAACACTTTCAAAACTCATCGATGAACGTCTGAACCTTGATTAACTCGATACGTCGTTCGCGAACTACGTATCTCGATTCACAATCAAATTTCCTTGATTACTATAGGATTAGTTTTTTTTATATAATATTTGTTCAATATAGTAATCATGCTTAATTAGGCTCGTAATCAGGTTTAATCAAGGTTTAGACAATAAAAGACTCCAGCAAGTGCTGGAGTTTTTTTGATGGACATCGAAACTGTAGTCTGTGACATTGTCACTTAAGTCCATCAAATGAGATTGAGCTCAGGACTCATCTTGTGGCTCTAATCCGATTACATCAATAGCATATCTTTTCTCACAATTCTCTTCATGCTGTTTGATGAACTGTTGGCGAATACGCTTACCACAATATCGACACATAAAACAACAAGTAGGACGTTGCAAGCGATCCTCTGGCTTACAGTTGCACAGAGGATTTTTAGCGAGCTTCAAAGTATCTTGTTTCATTTTTCCTCCAAGATAATGTCTATTTAACATAAAAATATCCCAGTAGTCAACCACTGTTCACTTGCAAAACCCACCTCATCAATCTTGACCACTAAGTGGTTTTTTGCTAGCGTCACCACAGATCTTTGACAGGAGTGGAAAATGCAGAAAAGCAAAATCCGCGAAGTTGCTCGGGCTCTAAGAGCAAGAGGTGCAAAACGTATTCTTTTTACTGATATCGATGGCACAGTTTATCAATGGCAATTACTTATTGTTTTGGTGTTGATTATCGCCAAGTACTATCCCGAGAAACGTCCGATTGTTCTGCCATTGCGCAAAGCTATCAGCGGATACAAAAACCGCGTTCTCAATTTCTCGGTTGTTATCAATATCCTCATCACGATCATTCCCGATGTATTTAGGGGAGTAGATAAAAAACGCGTCAAGAGAATGGCTGCAGCAAGAGCGCTGAGAGTGGGGAGTCAGGTCTATCTCTTCCCAAAGACACTGATTGATGTTGCACTTGCAATCGTCGACGAGCCTTGGCTCATTGTAGCTATCACCGGTTCGCCTCAAGAAGTTGCCGACCCATTTTGTAAGCAGTTGGGAATCCACGTTACTATCGGTTCACATTACAAGTCAGATCAAAACGGTATCTATACTGGCGTGCGAGATATCGATTCAGGTATCAACAAGGGAGCGATTCTTGATGCTATCGCAGACTTGTGTCCCGAAATCGAATGGGATGCCTGTATTGCTCTGGGCGATTCAGAAAACGATTACAGTATGTTTGAACGCTGCGGATTTTCGCTAGCCATCAATCCCAACCTCCCGCTGATTGAATTGATTAGAAGTAACGAGAATAGAGTTATCAGGGTGAGTGATGGGCAAAAGCAAGGCATCGAACTGGAAGCTGTAAACTCGCGCGGAGCGTTTGCTGAATGTTGCGTGTTTTGCGCTCTACCTCCAGACCTCGCCGAAGTGTTCCCATTCCTTCCGGGCATGCTCGATCCTGCAAATTGCAATTGCAAACACACTGCATCCTAACAACCTCCGCTCGGAGGTTTTTTCTTTTTCTGAAAAAAAAGTTCCTGAGCTAGTCGAAGGGTTAGCTATCCGCTATTTGCTGATTATAAGTGGTTGAAGTAAGCTACTCTGATATGAAATATACATTTAAAACCGAAAGTATCGGCTCCTACGCATGCGACATCTTAGCCGTCGGCTTATGGCAAACCGAAACAGTTAGCGTCAAAATCCCAGCACTACCATCGTCTTTAAACTCTGCAATTACAACAGAACTAAATCGACGTAATTTTACGGCTAAAGATGGTGAAATGAGTTTGATCCCAATTTTAAGCGAAGGAAAAATCAAACATGTTTTATTTGTTGGAATGGGAGAAAAGAAGAAATTTCAAGATACAAATCTCCGCTCTATGGCTGCCAGAATTGTTAAGCAAGCAAATAGCATCAAAGCTAAAAATGTTACTCTCGACACAAGTATAATATCAGCCTTAAAAAAAGCGGTAGAGGGATCTCAATATCTCACCGAAGGTTTTAATCTTGGGAGTTATCAATTCACATCTTTCCGCAAACTCACTCAAAAAGACGAAGAAAAGAAAAAGACTCTAACCGAAGTCTACATTTCAATAAAAGATTACAAGCAGCAAAAAGATTTGGAACAGGGGATAGAAGTCGGCAAAATCTACTCAGCTGGCACCATCCTTGCACGAGATCTCGTAAACACTCCGGCTATGAATATGCATCCAGGGGAAATGGTTAAAGTCGCAGAAAAACTCGCTGGTCGTGGCACTGGAATCACTTGCAAAGTCCGTGGCCGAGTTGAGATGGAAAAATTGGGCATGCACGCTTCAATCGCCGTCGGCTCCGGATCTGTCCACGAATCAAAGTTTGTTCACCTCGTTTACAAACCAAAGAAGCCAACAAAAAATACAAAGAAGATTGCCCTCATCGGCAAGGCGGTAACCTTTGATGCCGGAGGCCTCAACTTAAAACCAGGTGATAGCATGAATGACATGAAGATCGATATGGCTGGCTCCGCATCAGTGCTCGGCGTCTTTAAAGCGCTTCCAGATCTTGCACCCAACGTCGAAGTCCATGGCTTACTCATTGCTGTCGAAAACATGCCTGGTGGACGCGCTTACCGCCCTGGTGACGTTATCTCTGCTATGGACGGCACAACTATCGAAGTAGAAAACACAGATGCCGAAGGTCGTATAACCCTCGCCGACGCTTTAGCTTTTGCATCACTAAAAATAAAACCAGATTACATGATCGACCTCGCAACTCTCACTGGCGCAGTCATCATCGCTCTCGGCTCAGAAATCACAGGAATGCTTGGTACTAGCCCTGACATCAAAAAAGCACTCAACACCGCTTCCAGGCAAGCTGGTGAAAGTTTGTGGGAACTTCCAATGCATCCTCACTATCGAGAACTTATCAAATCCAAAATCGCCGATGTCCGTAACTTAGGTGGTCGCCCCGCAGGAACCATCACCGCAGCAATGTTCCTAGAAAAGTTTATCCATGATATTCCTTGGGTTCATCTCGACATCGCCGGCCCATCCTACGCAGAAAAAGAGTTCAAACCCGAAGCCCCTGTTGGCGGAACAGGCTGGGGAGTGAGGACAATGCTCAACTATCTAAAAACATTTTAGTTAATACTTCTTAAACTTTTAACTTTATAAACTTTACAAACTCCTTATATAGTTTGTGGATAATGCGAAAGCTGTTTTTGTGCTATACTTAGTACTGTTGATAAGTATGCACATAACGATTTACACCACGCCAACCTGCCCTTACTGCAAATTGGCCAAAGATTATTTTAAGGACAAAGGCATTACAGTCTCAGAAATTGATGTAGCCGCCGATCCATCCGCCGCAAATGAAATGGTAAAAAAGTCAGGGCAAATGGGTGTACCGGTAATCGAAATTAACGACGAGATAGTTGTTGGTTGGAATGAATCAGCCGTAGAGGAAATCCTCAAAAAGTCCAAGCCAACTAAAAAAGAAAAGCAAAAAGCTTAAACGCATAAACCAATAAAAAATATGCCAACACCAAAAAAACGCAAGCCCGCTGCAAAACGCAAGGCATGTGCCCCTAAAGGCAAATGTTGTAAAAACAACGATGCATTCGATGGATTTCTTTCAGATTTCGTTGCAAACAAGACAACAGTACTAGTGCTTATGGCAGCAGTATTTAGCCTTGGAGCAATGTTCTCAATGATGCTCGGAGTCAGCGCAGCTAGCCTCTAAAGTAATCTCAATCAAAATCAAAAACGTCACGTAGTTACCTACGCGACGCTTTCTGTTGTTGGCAGGCACGCCTGCCAACGTACGGTTTATATCTTATCCCTTTCCCAAAGTATCCTGGCCTTTTTCCCAGTTCATTGGGCAACGTTCACCTGTCTGCAAAGCCTCGAGTACTCTTAGTGTTTCATCAACTGAGCGACCAACTGATCCTGCACTTATCAGTGAGTACTGTATTACGCCTTCAGGGTCGATAATAAACAAGCCTCTGTGAGCTGATCCATCAGCTTCTTCTAGTACATCGTAGTCACGAGAAATTGAATGGTTAGTATCAGCCAAGATTGGGTACTTCACTTCTTGCAGGTCTCTTTCAAACCAAGCTTTATGACTCCATTCAGAATCAGTCGAGGCAGCTAGTACCTCAGCGCCTAAAGCTTTAAATGAATCTTCTTTTGTGCCAAAGCCTCTTAGCTCGGTTGGACATACAAAAGTAAAATCTCGTGGGTAAAAGAAAAAGACTAACCATTTACCTTTATAATCAGCTAAGCTGATGTTTTTAAATTCGCCGTTGTGATACGCCATTACACCTTCAAAGTTTGGTGCTGGTTGATTCATTTTGATCATATTTTGCGTCGTTAGGGTCAAGTCGCGACTTAACCTTGCTTAATTTATTTAATTGCTTCGATGTAGCGTCCGTTCACAGCTCCCCAGTTTAAATGTTTAAAGAATTCCTCAATATAAGACTTTCTATCAGATCCATAGTCAATAAAGTAAGCGTGCTCGTAAACATCTAAAACAAGTAGGGGAATAGCGCCCCAAACACCCCCATGGTTATGAGTATCAGCTGTGTAAATTTTCAGCGCCTCATCATGAGTGTCCCAAGCAAGCACAACCCAGCCACGAGCTGCCATGCCACACCCTGCAAAGTATTTGATAAAATTTTCCATCGATCCATACTTTTCCGATAAAGCATCAACTATTTCACCTTTAGCTTCGCCATTTCCACCTAGGCTATCAAAATACCATTCATGTAGATAAACTCCATTTACAGCAAAAGTTTCACCATCTTTCAAACCTCTTAACTCAGAGTATGTTTGATTGGCAGTCGAAACATCACCACCATGAGATAAGCTTTTTAATTTCTCAGCAATCTCATCTTTTTTCTTTACATAACCTGCATATAGCTTGTCATGATGAATCTCGAGTGTCTTATCACTTATAGATCCTTGGGCCCCTTTAAAGGGCATTCCTTTCATTTCTGTAGACATAATATCTTGTTTTTTCAGTATCTTGTATTTAGTATCTTGTATCTTGCGGTAACTTGAGTACCTGCTAGATACGAGATACTAGTTGCTAGATACTTTCTTAGTTAGTGCTTTAAGAATTTCAGCCTCTTTAGGCATACCATGTTTATAAAAAGCGATTTTTCCTTCTTTATCAATAACAGCTACCGTCCTCTTTATTACTTGTGCAGAGAATAGTTTTTTGATAGCTCCATATTTTTTACTGACCTTTTTATCTGTATCAATAAGCAATGGGAATGGAAACTGATGTTTATCTATAAACTTAGCATGACTCTTACTATCCGCATGATTGATGCCATATACTCCAGCATTCATTTCCTCAAATTTTGGCCAGTTATCTCTAATTCCACAAAGTTGAATTGTGCAACCGGGTGTCATATCTCCCGGATAAAAAATCAAGACCAGTGGCTTCTTGTTTTTAAAATCCTTTAGTGCAATTTCTTTTCCTTTATGGGTTTTTAGATTAAAGGCAGGAGCTTTGTCACCAACTTTAAGAAAAGTTTCGGGCATAAATTTCTATCAATTTATTAATTATCAGATTTAGTATTAACTGTATGGCATTTTTCACAAACACCTTTTGCAATGAAGCTACATTCCTCAACATGTCCAGGCCATTTTCCTACAATTTTTGTATCCACGACATCAGCCATTGTTTTACATTTTTTACAATAAAAGTGAGCATGGCAATTCGTGGCAGCATCAAATCTCGCTGGTCCGTCACTAATGTTGAGTTCTTGAATCAAACCTTCCTCAACTAGTTTTGATAGGTGACGATAGACTGTAGACTTTCCTACGCCTGGAACGCGTTTGCTCATTTCTAAATAACAGTCCTGAGCTGTAGGATGGTCATACCTGTTACGAAGCATATCTAAAAGTATATGCATTCGTTCAGGATCTCTAACGCGAGTTTGTGTCATAAGTGAGAACTGTTCCCACTTAAAATACCTAATCTCAGGGTTAGCGTCAAGAGATATTGTGGATAACGATAGACACTGCATCAGATCTAGACTATCATTCTACATACATGCAAGAAAATAAGGAGGAAGATCGTATAAAGAAATGGGAGCAAGTTAAACATAGTACTGGCCGTAGCGTTACCTTTGTTTGGCAAAATCCTGTTTGTTCTATACCATGTGCAACTGGTTGTTGTTCAGTAATTTTTGTGGTCAGTGCAGGTATAGTTTTTGTAGGAATGTATTTTTTAATTCAATATTGACTTTTTACTGTAAGTAAAGCAAGATTTCAAACAATATGAAGCGGATAACAGGAATAATCGCTTTCTTTGCACTTATCGTTGTTTTTGGAGCAGGGTGCATTTGGTTTAATAAAGAAGCTCAAATACTACCAGCCGGACCCCATCCAGCTGATTTTGAGGATGTAAGCCCAGAAGAAGTATCAAAACGAATCAATCTAGTACCAGGTAGCCAAGTTGAGATAAGACAAACATATCTTGGAGTCGGCGCTAAACTCGCCGATCAACTTTCTGGTGATGACAAAACCGGAGTTCGTATCATTACTATAGAACGTTTTGCACCAATGAATATTGCTAATGTAAATTGGCAATTAGCTCAAAATATAGAAACAGATGAATCAATCAATGACCGCGCAGAACACGATGCTAAAGTTGCAGCAGGTGAAGAGGTTCCAGAAAAACCCGAGATTGTCACAGAGCGCCGAACTGTTGTTGGTACGCTAAAAGATATTAATCTCAAAAATACGCATAAGATTTTTCTACCTGCTTATTGGCCAACAGGTGATAGTAATATTCCCGACTTAAGTGCAATATGGGTTTCCTCGGATGTTTATGAGGAGCTAAAAAGAACAAAGAACTCAACCATCTATTTTGGAATTTTAGATAGTGCGTTATTTGGTGCAATGGCAGCAGCAGTAGAATTTGCCGAATCTATCAACGCTTTGCGTACTGAATCCGCTTCCATATCCAACAGAGTTGATGTAGATCTAGTTACAGCTGACGATCCATCAGAGTGGGATCTTATAGTTAATGGCAAAGAGGTAAAAGTTCAGGTTATAAAATCACGCAACTGGTTTGGTGAAGTAGTAGTTCTCGATAATCCTCAAAACCCACTCATCCTTAAAATGACTTTCAATCCTATTTCTGCCGGAGTACTAGACCTCATCTCTGGCACAGGATTTCTAAAATCACTCCTCGGCTACGAAGTTACACAACTAAACGGAGTACAATAAAAAAAAGCTCTCTAATGAGAGTTTTTTAGTTTACAAAGTATCTGGGTGGAACGCTTTAAGGTACATTGCCGTTCTCACCTTTCTTATTTTTTCATAAACATCCTGAGCTTGGCGGCTCCTAGGATGGTGATCAAGATTTTCTTTCATTTCCTGAAGTGTTTCCTCAATAAATAACAATTCCTCATCATCCATAATCTCATTCTTACTAGATATTAATACAGCAATCCTGCGCCAATTGGTCATTAAGAACTCCTCATGCCGAACCTCATCTCCAGATTCTACCAAGCGCATATACTCCCAATGCATCCTCCTGATCCTCCCAACAATCATCTTCATTATCTCTTTTTTTGCTATCTCTTTTTTTTCTTGATTAGTTTCAATAAAGCCACCGGTCAATGCGACATGAAGTAATTCGCGAATCCGCATCCTTTCTTCTGGTGTTTCGGCTTTTGAGATGTCTTTCATTAATGCTTCTTCAATCTTGGGTGTATTTAGCTGGCCAACATTATCAACATAATCCTCACGATCAGTATCTTCAAAATATTTCTGTACACTAAAAATTGTCAGAACTTCTTCTGGCAACCTTCTTGGTTTTTCTCGAATACTAGTAATCTCAGCCTCTTTGAATGAGTCAGTTATAGGTACCTCAGGAGCAGGAAAAGGGTTCCATTCACTCATACTACATGAAACTTTTCTTGCCACTTGGCATCAACTTTTACTTCTAAATCTAGGTGCACGGTAGTATCAAGCGCAGCTTGTAACTCTTTACGTGCCTTCATTCCAATATTTTTTATCATTTTTGCACCAGTACCAATAATCATCCTTTTGTACCTGTCATTCGTTGTCCAAATTGTAGCATCTATAAATCGTCCACCACTGCTTCTAAACCTCACATCATTAACCGTCACATGTACGGTGTAGGGGAGTTCTTGCTCAAGTGACATAAAAACTTTCTCTCGAATCGTCTCTTCCATCCATTGTTGATGACCCATATCGGTTATCTGCTTTTCAGGATAATAAGCAGGTCCTTCTGGCAAGATCTCGAACAATTCATTTACCAATGATTTTAAATGTGTCTCTTTAGTAGATGAAATTTTTATTGTACTAACTTGTCCAACATCCAATTCTTCAAAATGAGGAGTAGCGAATCTCTTTTTTGGCTCTATATCAATTTTATTGATAGCCATTATTACAGGTTGTTCTACCCTTTGGAGTATTGCTTGAATATTCTTTTCTTCAGCTCCTGGTTCGCGTGTTGGATCAACCACATAAACCACTGCATCAATCCCATGCAAGCTTTTCTTAACAGCCGAATTCAATCTCTTCGATAGCGCATCCTTTTTACCTAAAAACACACCCGGTGTATCAACAAAAACTATTTGCCCACGCTCATCATGCAGTATCCCGCGAATCGGCATCCTGGTCGTCTGAGCCTTTGGAGTCACGATCGCAACTTTAGATCCTACGAGTGCATTAATAAGCGTGGATTTACCCACGTTAGAACGCCCAACGAGCACTACAAAACCTGATTTCATGTTATTCATTATAGCACATAACCACTACTCAGCCTTTTGGTCAATGGTAATGCAATCTAAATTTGACATTTAGAGTGCGAATTGATGGTATGAGATCACCGAAAGGAGTAGAGATGTTCTTTAAAGCTGAAGAAACGATGGAACTTCCCAAGCCGTACATTACTCAAGATATTATGACAGAAGGCTCTGCGGAGCGGACTGTAGCGAGAGTAAGCGACGTAGTTCCTTTGCGACGCCATAAAATAAAACCGCCACTCGACAATCTCGAATGTCAGCGGCTTTTACGTTTTATCAAAAGAGGCAGGGGTGTACCTCAGTGGAGGTTGGCGGTGGGTACGTCCCCGAAGCAGCGAGTAGAACATTTGATAAGAATGCAAGATGACTTCATCGGAAAGCGGGTTGAACACAGTGGCAACACTGGTTGGTCATTATTTCTTTTCTTCGAAGCAGCATTGGATCGCTATTTGGAGTTCGCTAAATCCCCAGCAAAAAACCCCAGCTGGGACAAGGAACATAAAAAGCTTAAGGCATCGGTAGAACACTCCCTGAGAGCTGCAATTCTGTGGGATGATGGTACATTCACCAGCTTGCAACTCCATGCAATCACTCTAGTAAAACAAAACGGCAAAACCATCTGTTTGCCTCAATAACTCAAAACGGACACTTCGTCCGTTTTTTTGACTTTGTATCAATCTAATGTTAATAGATTTGTGAGGAGGTAAACATGTTCTTTAACGTTGAAGATTTGATGAAAGTAAGTGGAAGTATGCTATTCATCATAAGAGCTGAAGTTCCTTTCAAAGAACCGGCGCGAAGGTATCCTTACATTCAGGGTAATTGGTGGGATATTGTTGGTAAAATTAATATTGCTTCAAAGAAGCAAATCCGTTTTTGTAGAGAACGAGGAATTATCCCTCCTTGGGATAGTTTTGAATGCGAACGTGTTATCAATTTCATCAAATACGGCACCGGCATTGCACTACGAGGTCACGCACCGCCAATACCTGTTGATGAAGAAGCTCCTTTGCCTGCTGCCTGCACTACTCAATCATCCGACGACTGTGTTTCCTACTTAATAAAGCAGCAGCAAGAATTTGTAGGTAGGGAAACAGTACATCCCAGCCGGGGCGGTTGGACACAGTTTCTTTATTTTAGTGATGTACTCGACGAGTACTGTATCCCAAACAGGGAACCGGGAGAAATACAAGATAACGTCTACGAAGACATATTCAACTCCCTGAGAGTCATGTTCGTTTTAGAACGTAAAGCTCGTGGTTTATCTATTGCCGAACTAAGGGTCGGCAGGACAAGGATGAAAATTTTCGTACCTCCTCTTGATCCCAATCTAACTCAAAAAGGCCCCTACCGCTAACGGACACTTCGTCCGTTTTTTTCTTCAGTTTTTTTTAGAAGCTAGTAGCTAGAAGCTAGTAGCTAAATTGAAGTTTTTAACTTCAATTTGATCACAGTCTCAACATGTCTCGTTTGCGGAAACAGATCTAGCGGTTGAATCGAAGTAACCTCATATTTCTCCATAAAAGAGGGGAGTTCGTGTTCAAGCCTGTGATAATTGCAACTTACGTAAACAATCGTCTGTGGATAACTAGGAGAGTCCTCCGCAAGCAAAGTCTTAAGTACTTTGTGATGAAGGCCACTTCGAGGTGGATCTAAAATAATCGTATCAGCCTCAACATCTTTCCAATCAAGTGCTTCTGCAGGCCCCGAGAAAAAACGACACCTATCCCCTACGCCATTCGCATTCATATTTTGCGACGCAAGCTTTATCGCTTCTTCATCCAGCTCATAGCCAATCACCTGCTCCAACTCCCCCATCTTCTTTGCTGCCGCGATTCCAAAGAACCCCAACCCGCAATACAGATCCAACAATTTTTTAGTTTTAGCTTCACGCACAGCGTCCAAAACAACATCCTGCAGGCGAGCAGCCATCTTGCTATTTGTCTGAAAAAACGAATTCGGATGAATCTCATAAGTCACATCATTCACAACCTCAGTAATAGACGCCTTTCCAATCAAGATCTCAAAACTTTCAGCGTAAGATAAGTCTGCCGGCTTAGGTTGCTCACCGATGAGGAGGGATGTTGCGTATCCCCCACAATCCACCCCATACCCCTCCTTTATCAAGGATGGGCTGTTCTCTAGTTCGATTTTTCGTTTTTCAATTTCGTTTTTCAATTTCACCTTAACCTGTTCGATAGCATCCATCACTTCATCGTTAGAAAATCTAATCACCTTAATGTTGTATTTTTCAATTTCTTCAGTTCGATATTTATCATAATCGATTGTCTTTGCATGCGATTCGCCATCAACTTCAATCACTAATCGTAGACTTGAGCAATAAAAGTCTGCAATAAAATGCTCTAAGGGTTTTTGTCTCAAAAAACGCAGACCCTCCATCCCGTCACCTTTTAGTAGTTCATCCCAAATTTTCTTCTCAGCCTTAGTTGGATGCTTCCGCATCTTCCGTGCAAGGTCGCCATTTCCAGCTTCATACGGCACATAAACTGGATATTCCTCAGAAACCCCTCTTGATAAAGAGGGGTTTGGGGAGATTGATTTAACTAAATCCACTTTCATCTCTTCCGTAAGTCTCTTCGCGTCACCCACAACAACAATTACCATCCTCTCCTTAGTCGCTACGCCGTCACGCATAACAACATATCTAATATCTCCACTGTGATACTTAACATCCCAAGGCTGCAAATCATGCTTAATCATCCACTCACGAACTTTTTGCAAAATCTCACCAGCACCAGGTTGCAACAAATGGCATTCCTTAACATCAACGTATCGATTCCAACATCCAGTTTCCTTAAGTCCAATCTCACCATTCCAGCCAACCGCATAGTCCATTCGGTTTCGATAGTTAAGAGTCTCATCCGCCGGAATAACATCTAAAACTTTATCCTCTAAATCAATCTTCGCAAAAAGCTCACGTACCTGTCGCATCTTCTCCTCTAGCTGAGCTTCATACTTTATATGCTGCCAAATACAACCACCACACTTTCCAGCATGTTCACAAACTGGTTTAACTCTATCGGCGCCAGCTTTAATAATTTTTTCTAATTCACAAATCTTAACCGCGTGATCACGCTTAATAAAAACACATTCCAACTCATCACCTGTAGCAGAGTGTGGAACAGCAATATCACGTTCAATCCCCGGGGCGATCTCGGCTTTCGCAAGTCCACGCCCTTTTTTATCGTAACCATCAATCTTTACTTGTAGTTTATGACCAAATTTCATAATGAACTGAGTCTATCAGGAATAGGTACTTAGTCAAGATGATTGACAGAAGCACAAAAAAACTCCCCGAGAGTGGGGAGCAAGGTTATCCTTTTTGCCTGTTAGGCTTTTCAGGATATTCTGAAGCATATTGGTAACCTGTCTCGAACGGTCTCTCTGTAGGTTGAGGTTTTGGCACTCTATGTGAATACCGAGGAGGCTTATTGCCTCTCTCTGTCCACGAAAGTGGTCGTCGCAAGGAGGCTTCGGTAGTTGGAGGCGGTACTGAAGATATGATTGCCATACGCCTAGAAGCAGTTGACTCTCTTCTTGCAAAGATGTTATTTAGCCGTATCACGCGTTCCGCCTGAATCCGCAGAAACTTGTAGTCTGTACAGTCTGGAACTAGAAGTAGATATGCCTGGTCATCACGATCTATCCAGATAGGCGCTTGGCTCACCTCATCCTCAATAGTGCCGCTTTCTCTGAGATTGGTGAAAATAAAGGGATTGTCTCGCAAATCAATCCAAGCAATCCACAGAGTCCTCTGTAACTCCGGATGCTGTGCTACCAGAGAACGCCTCGCTACAGTCAGCATTATGGCTGGGGGATTCGTCTTAGCCAGCGCAACAAGGGCATTTCCACGTTCGTCACAGTTACACAGCCGTGACCGGTGAAGGTAGTCAAGATAATCATCAAGTTCAATGATGCTTGAATTGGGAAGGCAGTTATTTATCCAGAATCTATCAATATCAGCACCGCATTTAAGCAGTAATCTTATAAAGATGTCTGAATCATCTGATTGCACCGACCCATGTGGGAACAGGACAATCCTCGATTCCGAATAATTCGGATTGTCCATAGTTTCTCCTTATTGGTTGAAATGTGCGATGATTTAGTACAGTGGAAAAAATCTGCACCGAGTCAACATTAGCACGCGCGTAATCACTGTAAAATAGTTCTAAATGGACATGTCAAGCCAACTAACCTAAGCTGTAATCAATTTATTATCGCTATGAATTTAGTCATTATTGCTCACAATATCCGCTCCGCAGAAAATATCGGCTCACTTTTTAGAACTGCCGATGCTTTAGGTATTTCAAAAATTATCCTTTCGGGATATTCACCAACAACCAATCACTCAAAAGTCAAAAAGACCGCTCTTGGCGCCGAAGTCAGCGTCAAATCTGAACAAGAAACAGATATTAGTAAAGTTCTAGAAAGACTCAGACAAGAGGAGTACCATATAGTTGGACTAGAACTTGATGATCGTGCAGTTAGTCTAAATGATTTCAAACCCCAATCTAGTAAAATCGCTCTACTCCTCGGAAATGAAGTCGACGGAATACCAACATATCTCCGCGACTCTTGTGACGAATTGATCTACATACCAATGAAAGGCACAAAAGAATCACTCAACGTAACAATATCTGCAGCTATCGCTTCTTATCAACTACTCAACTAATTCGTAATTCGCGCAGATTCGTCGAGCTGAGCTCGATTCGTAATTCGTACCGTTATGTATCTCTCCATCATCATCCCAACAAAAAACGAAGCACAAAACCTCCCAAAGCTCCTCGATAGCATCAAGTCTCAAACTTTTACAGATCACGAAGTGATTATTGCCGACGCTGGTTCCAAAGATCGCACGCGCGAGATAGCAACAGAGTTTGGCGCTAAAGTCACCGAAGGTGGCTTACCTGGGCCAGGTCGCAACAGCGGCGCCAAAGTCGCCGAAGGCACGATGTTACTTTTTTTAGACGCGGATGTAGAGCTAACAGACGTAGATTTTTTAGAGGCAAATCTAAATGAGATGAAAGATCGAGGGATCAACGTTGCTACAACGCTTGTAAAACCAATTAGTGATAACTATCTCGATAAGGCTTTGCACGAGGTCTATAATGCCTTTGCTATTGGAGTTGAACGGGTAAAGCCTCATGCACCGGGATTTTGTATCTTTGTAAAAAAACACGTTCACGATGATATCGGTGGTTTTGATGAAGAGGTAGTTTTTGCTGAAGACCACGAATATGTTCAACGTGCTGTTAAAGAAGGCTATCGCTTTCGCATTTTACGATCGGTTTCGATACCGGTTTCTGTACGTCGCCTCGAGAAAAATGGTCGTTTAAGTACGGCTTTCAAATACGCAATGGCAGAGCTGCGTATAATCGCTAAGGGTCCATACAAAGAATTGCCTTATGAATACGAAATGGGAGGAGATATCAACAATGAATCAAAGCAGAATGATGAAAAAATTAAAGAATGAAATAATATTCATCACGTTGACCCGTAAATCCGTAACTCCGCGTTACCGTAAACACTCGTGATAAATCGCGTCGTTCGCGAACTACGTGATAAACGGGGGATCGTGATAAACGTGTAGTATATGTTAAAATAGCTAGTAATGTTGAAACTGATTAAAAAAATTTGGAAAGTAGAAACGCCGAACGTAACTTCGGCGGCTTTATTGCTTGGCCTTGCATCTCTCGCTTCACGCCTAGTCGGCCTTATCCGCGATCGCATGCTCGCCTCATCTTTTGGCGCCGGCGATGCACTGGATGCTTACTACGCAGCTTTTCGCTTACCCGATTTTTTCTATCAGCTCATCGTCCTCGGTGCTATTACAGCTGGCTTCATCCCTGTCTTCACAGAATATCTAGAACGAAAAGGATCAGACGAGGCAAAAGCTTTGGCAAGCAAAGTCTTTTCTACAATCATGATTATCCTGGTTGGAGCTTGTATCGTCTTCGCAATATTTGCTGATGTCCTTGTTCCATTTACGGTCCCAGGCTTCACTGGAGATAAACTTATTACAACAATTCAACTTTCACGCATCCTCCTCATCTCAACAGTATTGCTAGGCATGTCCGCAGTCATGGGTGGAATACTGCAGAGTATGCGACGTTTTGTGGCTTTTGCTTTTGCACCCGTCTTATATAATTTTGGCATAATCGCCGGCATTGTCTTTTTGGTACCAATCTATGGAGTCGCTGGCATTGCTTGGGGAGTAGTTATCGGTGCCTTTTTACATCTTATAATCCAGGCTGTTGTTGCAATGCCACTTGGGATGGGTAAATTTCAAAAACCAACCTTTAAAGATAAAGGAGTCGCTCAAATTCTTAAACTTACACTCCCACGTGTCGGTGCCTTGGCGGCTATGCAAGTAAACCTCATAGTCCTCATAGCTTTTGCTTCTTCACTCGAATCCGGATCAGTCGCCATCTTCAACCTCGCTAATAATCTCCAGTACGTCCCCATTGGTCTGATTGGTATTTCATTTGCTGTTGCTTCGTTCCCAGCATTTTCTAAACTTGCCGCTACAAATGACATGGAAGGCTTACGCCAAACATTCCTCTCGACAACTCGCAAAGTCTTCTTCCTAATCATCCCAGCTACTGCTATAACTTTATTACTCCGCGCACAAATCGTCCGCATCCTCTATGGAGCAGGGGAATTTGATTGGGCAGATACAATCCGCACCGCAGATGTATTAGCGATGTTTGCATTATCACTCCTTGCGCAATCTGCAGCTCCACTTCTCACTCGCGTCTTCTACGCCTTAAAGGATAGCAAAACTCCATTCATCGTCGCAGCTATTTCAATGACACTAAATATTGTAGTTGCTTACCTTTTCAAAGACCGTTTTGGCGTCACCGGCCTTGCAGCAGCTTTCTCAATAGGAGCCTTCGTTCAATTCGGCCTTCTCTGGTACCTGCTCCGAAAACGCCTCGGTGGTCATCTCGAGGGTAAAGAACTCACCATCTCACTTTCAAAAACTTTACTAGCCTCTCTCGCTCTCTTTGGCTTTGGCTGGCTAGCTCGTCAATACGTGGGTACAGTCTTTCCTCTCAGAACTTTTCTGCAAGTTGTGCTCCAAGCAGGTGCAGCAACAGTCGCAGGTATTTTTGCTTTCTCAGTACTCGCCACCCTCCTCAAAGTCCAAGAGTTCCACGAATTCATCGCCGCCATGAAGTCTAAGCTTTTACGCAAAGCAAAACTTTCAGAAGGAATGGATCAATCGCAGGGAATTTAGTGGACCCCCCCTCAACCCCCAGCCCCTTCTCACCTTTAGGGAGAAGGGGAGAATTATTTTTATATGCAAAGTTCAGAGTATACAGATTTGCGTAGGCAATTAAGAAGAAACGCAACTAAGGCCGAACAGCTTATTTGGCCTCATTTGAAAGAATTTCGTTGGAAGGGGTATCCTGTACGTCGCCAATATTCCGTAGATAGTTACATTGTAGATTTTTATTGTCCCAAGGCTAGGCTCGCAATTGAAATTGATGGTGATATACATCTTACAGAATATCAAAAAGAATACGATAAAGAACGGGATTATTATATATCGACTCATGAGATTGAGATTATACGTTTCAGTAACGATCAAGTGTTTCATGATGTGGAAGAAGTCTTAGAAATAATCGAACAAAAAATACTAAGTAACTTAAAGTCCCTTCCCCCTGGTCAAGGTGGGAAGGGATTTAGGGATGAGGGTTGTCCACCATCCAACTCTCCTCTATAATAGCCTCATATGAAAAAGTCACTTATTACCTTAAGTTTTATTGCCTTAGCATCAATGTTGGTTGTTGGCGGAGCCTGTCGCCGCACACCGCCAAAAATTACAACATCAAATACAGTCACACCGCCAGCTACAGAAGCCATAGAGACGGCTGACGATATCGTAGAAGAAGTCGACATTTCAGAAGTTGGCGACGCAGCAACACTGGCTATACTTTTGCTTACGCAAGATTCCCAAGTAACCGTCACACGTGGCGAAGAACAAACAGAAGCTGTAAATCAAATGGAACTCTACGCTGGTGATGAAGTTAGTGTCGTCAAAGGCGAAGCACAACTTTTATATCCAGAAGTCGGCATCTCAATTCTCCCAGAAGGTACAAAACTCACCATTATGCCTGGCGAGGGTGCCGAAAACGGCGGCTTCTCATCTCAAATACTTTTAGAGGCTGGAAAGATATGGACTAGGCTCGAGCACGTCCTCGGCTCAGACGAAAGTTTCTCTGTCGAAGCTAGTAATGTTGTCGCAACCGTCCGTGGCACAGCTTTTGGGGTATCAATGGTAAACGGCGAAATCGATATCTCAGTCGCCGGTAACCAAGTCTCCGTTAGTACTCGCAATGCTTTAAGGAATCTTAAAAACACTGCTCAAAAAGCAGTCCTCGTCGCTTCTGGCAATGCTTTAAAAATAAATCCAACCTTGCTAAAAGCCGGCGAAAACCCGCGAGCAGAACTCCTAAAGAGACTCCGCAAAGTATCAGACACAGAAAAGAAAGACCTTTACTATCGCTTTGGTACACAACGCTTAGATATGGCTGATCTAAAAAAACCAGATCAAACTTTCAAATGGAGCGCGCCAATTAACGTCAACGACAAGTTGAAAGATCGCCTCACACCAGAACAAATTCAGCGCTTAAAAGCTATCCAAGCAAAACAAGTCCAGATTCGCCCAGAGCTTTTAAAAGATGAAGCAAGGCTCCGCGATCTAATCATAAAGTCTGTTCAATTCCAAGTTCCACTGCGCGAGGTAATCCTCCATGAAATGACGACTACAGATACACCATCAGCCAACGGGCCAATAAACTAATAGCCCAGATTGATCTAAATTATAAATAATTAACCATAATTCCTATTTGAATAAATTTCATCATATAGAGATTATGGTTAGTTTGGTTTTTGATATGTGATACGTGCTACATGTTATGTGAGGTTTGTGTTAAGCTCCTGGTAATATGAAAATCTTTAGAATATTTTTAGTTTTGGCTTTGATTACCTCTCTAGGCGGAGGTTGTTTTGGTTTGTTAGATGACGATCCAAACGGAAGTACGGTCAATTCCAGAAAAATTACCCAAGCAGAAGTTGAGACATATAAAAAAGTTCAAAAACAAGTCCCAAAAGGCATTGCATATTTAGAGGTTACACCTGGTGCTTCGGTTATCGTCACTCGTGGCAGCGAGGAAACATATGGCAAAACAGGTATGGCACTCTATGCGGGTGATCAACTTGAAGTTGCTTTTGTAGAGGTCACACTTATCTATCCAGATTCTGGCGCATCACTATTATCACCAGATACTAAAGTTACAATCCTCCCAGATGGAGATCTAAAAACAGGACAAGGGATTGGCGCGCTCATCATCCTCGAAGCAGGCAAGATCTTTACTCGTTTTGAAAGAGTGTTTCGCATGGGAGAAAAATTCTCTGTGCAAGCAGATAACGTTGTTGCTACAGTCCGTGGCACAGCGTTTGGAGTCAAAAAGCAAAACGATAAAGTCGGCATCCAAGTCGCCGAATCAAACGTCACAATCTCCACTCGCGATGCTATCGATTACATGGGCTTTATCCCAGAGGACTTTGGTTGGGAGATGAGTGCTGGTCAGCAAATAGAACTCGACATGGAAGAATTCCTTGCCATGGCCGAAATCGAACCTCTTCCTGATGGAGCCTTTGCTTATTTCGATTCAGAAATGTACTTCGATAGCCTCTTCGAAGAAGAGTTAGAGTTAATCATCGAAGAAGATTTCATGGATGATCTAGAGTGGCAATGGATAATGGAAGAACTATCTGAGGAAGATTTAGATTTCCCAGATGATCCATATTTCTGGGAAGAGCCGCCAATGATCGACGAAGAGTTTGAAGAGTTTATTGATCCAGATGCATTCGCCGAATGGGAAGCTCACGAACTATGGATGTTGGAGCATGAGATGGAATTATTAGAAGCAGAACGCATCCGTGCAGAAATGGAAGCCGAAGGTATGTTTATGATGCCCGAGGATGAGTGGTTTCCAGAAGATGAATGGTACACGGAAGATGGGGGAGAGTTTGAATATGAGACTGTCTACTACGATGAAAATGGAAACCCCTATTATCCAGAAGTACCAATCATCGGCTACGACGAATTTGGCAATCCAATCTACGGTGAACCAGTAAACGTCGAACCAATCTATATAGATGAATATGGCAATCAAATTTACCCCGAAGATTTACCACCAGAAGAATACGAACCAGAACCCGAACCTCAGCCAGAACCAGAAACAAATAACGATAGCATTGAATTATTAGGCGTCCCAGCTGGATAAGAGACTATATAGGCAGGTCTTGATTTTTCTGCTAAATCAAGGTAATCTCATTTCACGTAGCATGTAACACATAACATGTAACAAATGAAAGCCCCTTTATGAAAGGGGGAATAAAAGGGGGAATTTATGTCTCAAAATCAAATCAGAAACTTCTGCATAATTGCACACATCGACCACGGCAAATCCACCTTAGCGGATCGTCTTTTAGAAACCACAGGTACAATCGAGAAGCGTAAGATGAAAGAGCAATTACTCGATACTATGGATCTAGAGCGCGAGCGTGGTATTACCATCAAACTACAACCAGCTCGGATGTCTTATAAGTCAAAAGCCGGTGAAGATTTTCAACTCAACCTCATCGACACTCCAGGGCACGTCGACTTTACCTACGAAGTTTCCCGCTCACTTGCAGCTGTCGAAGGCGCTATTTTGCTCGTTGACTCAACTCAAGGAGTCCAAGCTCAAACTATTGCCAACCTTTACCTCGCAATCGAACAGGATCTCACTATAATCCCAGTTTTAAATAAAACAGATCTACCCAACTCCGAAGTCGAGCGCCGTGCAGAAGAACTAATGAAACTCATTGGCTGTAAGCGTGAAGATATTTTATCAGTGTCCGCAAAAACCGGAGTCGGTGTCCCCGAAATTCTTGAAAGAGTAGTTAAAGAAGTTCCACCACCACAAGGCAAAAAAGATGAACCTTTTCGCGCTGTAATTTTTGATTCTAAATACGATGAGTTTAAAGGTGTCGTCGCCTACGTCCGCGTTGTAGATGGTCAGCTACAAAAAAACGAAGATGTTAACTTTATGGCAACCGGTCATTCGGGCGAAGCTTTAGAAGTTGGATCATTACAGCCAGCATACAATCCGCATGATACAATAAAGACAGGGGAGATCGGTTATATCGTGACAGGTCTAAAAGATATCGAAGCAGTACGCGTTGGTGATACTGTAGTTTCTGATTCTGAAAGATTAAATGAAAGTCTTAGACCTCTACCAGGTTACAAAGAAGTGCGTCCAATGGTTTACGCTGGCATCTTCCCATCAGAAGGCAACGAATACGTACGCCTTCGCGAGTCACTTCTAAAACTCAAACTCTCCGATGCGTCACTCCAATTTGATCCCGAGCATTCAACTGCTTTGGGCTTTGGTTTTCGTTGTGGCTTCCTCGGCATCCTTCACTTAGAAATTATCAAAGAACGCTTAGAGCGCGAGCATAACATGGAGATTATTACTACAACTCCATCTGTAGCTTATGAGGTTACGCTCTCAAGTGGTGAAGAAAAAGTTATTAAGTCTCCGCTGGAATTCCCCGATACCTCTCGCCTAACTGAAGCACGCGAACCATGGGTCATAGTCGATATTGTTACTCCAACAGATTACTTAGGCGGTATCATGTCATTAGTACAAGATCGTCGAGGCGTTTACAAAAACACAGAATACTTTGAAGAAACTCGTGCGGTTTTACATTATGAAATGCCACTCTCATCAGTTATCGTCGACTTCCACGATAAACTAAAAAGCGTCACCGCCGGCTATGCCTCGCTTAGCTACGAACTACTCGAATACCGCGCCGGCAAAATCGTCCGCATGGACATCCTTGTTGCCGAAGAGCTAGTAGCGGCACTAGCAACCTTGATCCACGAAACCGAGGCACAACGCCATGGACGGTACGTTGTTGAAACTCTAAAAGAAACATTGCCACGACAAATGTTTGTTGTTAAAATCCAAGCAGCCATCGGCGCCAAAGTCATCGCTTCAGAACGTATATCCGCTTATCGTAAAGATGTCCTAGCCAAACTTTACGGCGGAGATCGTTCTCGAAAAGACAAGCTCCTAAAGAAACAGAAGAAAGGAAAAGAGCGTATGTTGAGTCAGGGTAAAGGCCGAGTAGAAATCCCATCAGAAACATTTATTAAAGTCCTACGTCGCAACTAGTACAAACTATAAAGTGCAAACTATAAAGAGAGGTAAGGATTATGTCAGTTTTATTTAAAAGATTTGAGGATATAAAAGCATGGCAAATCGCAAATCAATTAACACTTGATATTTACAAAATTTTAAACAAAAATAAGGACTTTGACTATAATAGACAAATCCAAAGAGCATCTGTATCAATAATGAATAATATCGCTGAAGGGTTTGAATGCGTTTCTAAACAAGCATTTTATAACCACCTAAGAATCGCAAAAGGTTCGTGCGGGGAGGTAAGATCAATGTTGATACTAGGTAATCAATTACATTATTTCTCACAATCAGAGTCAGAATCACTTATCGAAAAATCCTTAGAAACATCAAAATTATTATTTGGTCTAATGAAATCCCTAAAAGAACATATATAACTCTTTGTAGTTTATACTTTACACTTTATACTATTATTTATGAAACCTAAAACCTGGAAAAAACTCAAGAAAGCATTTGTCACAATAGTGATCACATTTATGATCATTGCACTCGTTTCGCCGATATTGTTCTTCTAGAATACGTCAAACGTCTAACGTCAAACGAGTTAAGGATTTTCGACGTTCGACTTTTGACATTTGACGATAGGTCGAGTAGTCCACAAGCAAGATTTTGCCCGGCGTGATACGGTGATTTTGCTATGCAGAAGCACTGGCAAATTATTAATGTTCCTCAAAACGACGATACTGATCCAACTATAAGTAATTTACATCCGGTTGCCGAAAGAATGTTAAAAAGCCGCGGTTTAAAAACTGCAGAAGAGATCGATCGATTTTTGAATCCAGATTGGGAGCGTGATGTTCACGACCCGTTTTTGTTTACTCAAATGCAAGCCTGCGTTGATCGAATCTTCGACGCTCTCGAACGCGCTGAGCATATTGTTGTCCACGGTGATTACGATGCTGATGGCGTAACCGGATCAGTCGTCCTCGCGAGCACCATCCAAATGCTCGCTGATGCAACATCAAGCGTCGAACGTCAAACATCGGATGATATCAAGCCAGAGACCGGAGAAGTAGACGAAAAATTTCTAAACGTCATACCAATTACCGATACTGCTGTCTCGCTCGATATTTACATCCCTCATCGTGAAAAAGAGGGTTATGGATTAAATGCTACAACAGTTGAACGTATTATCGAACGTGGAGCTCATCTACTTATTACGGTTGATTGCGGAGTAGCAAATGCAGTCGAAATTGCATCTCTAAAAGAAAAGGGGATTGATTCAATCATCGTCGATCACCACCAATTCAACGACCAAATCCCGGATGCAATTTGTATTCATCCAAGCATCCCAAATGAAACTTATCCCTTTAAAAGCCTAGCAGCCGTTGGTGTAGCTTGGAAGGTTGCGCATGGGCTTGTTATCGAAGCAAAGAAAAAAGGACTAGAAGTACCAGCTGGCTATGAAAAGTGGCTTCTTGACCTCGTTTCCATCGCCACTGTCACAGATATCGTCCCACTTGTTGGCGAAAACCGCACACTCGAAGTCTACGGCTTAAAAGTCTTAAACAAACTCAGGCGCCCTGGCTTTAAAGCACTGGTCGATATTGCTAACTGGAAAAAGGGCGAACTCAACTCAGAGTCAGTCGGTTTCATTCTAGGCCCGCGCATCAACGCTGCTGGCCGTATGGAGCACGCTTTTTTAGCAGTAGACCTCTTACTGGAACAAAATGATGCAAGGTGTGCGCTAAAAGCCGCTAATCTCGAAGCGGTCAATAAAAGTCGCCAAAAAGCCACAGAAGGCTTAATGAAAGATGCTGAGCATTTTACAAAAACTCAAGATCAATACTCGCTAATTTGCGCATGGTCCGAAAACTGGTCACCATCCCTCGTCGGCCTTGCTGCTGGCAGATATACAGACAAATTTGGTAAACCAGCGATCTTTATAGGTAAACACGATGATGTCTGGATAGGATCTGGTAGGTCAATTCCAGGCTACAACATAACAGAAGCAATCCGCGAGGTTGGAACAGAATTCGTCACTCGTTTTGGTGGGCACTCTCAAGCATGCGGCTTTAGTCTCGATTCAGATGATAACGTCAAACTTTTTGCCGAGGCGATGCGCTCGCATGCTGCAGAATTTTTAAAAGATCAAGAACTAAAACCAGTTTTAAAGATCGAAACCGAGATCAACCTCGAAGATTTAACCATGGATTTTCTTGAAACTTTAAACCAATTCGAACCTTTCGGTGAGGCTAACTCTAAGCCTTTATTCATGACAGTAAACCTCACTGTCTCAGATTCAGCTTTAGTGGGTGCAACACAAAGCCATGTACGCGCACTTTTGCAGGATGAAAAAGGCAGGCGTCAAAAAATTATTGGTTTTTATAAAAAAGATCTTTTTGATGTATTTACTCCAGGTAGTAAAGTTGACGTAGTTTACGATATCAGCAAATCCGAATGGAACGGCCGCACCGAAATCCAATGCAAACTAATCGACGCTCGTACCTCGCTCAACTAATTAAGCAAGGACAAGTCGCGACTTGTCCATTTAGTCAACTAGTCAACTATGAATCTTCAAATTTACACAGATGGTGGTGCGCGAGGTAATCCTGGCCCAGCTGGCATCGGCGTAGCTATTATTGATAAAGCTAACGGCCAAACTATTGATGAAATCTCTAGATATCTAGGGGAAACAACCAATAATCAAGCAGAATACCAAGCGGCAATCGCTGGCCTTACACGTGCAGTCGAGCTTGGCGCAAAAACTGTAGAAATCGTCGCCGACTCAGAGCTCCTTGTTCGTCAGTGCCGCGGTCAGTACAAGGTCAAGAACGCAGATCTTGCTAAGCGATTTTTAGAAGTAAAAAACCTCGAAACTACTCTCGGAGGTCGTGTAACCTACACCCACGTTAAACGCGAGCTTAATAAACAGGCTGATGCTCTCGCAAATCAAGCAATGGATGAAAATACGATGTAGTTAACTTTAGTGTGAAATTGCACTCACTTACGTTTTTTATATGAAAAAGTTTATCATTCCTCTCTTAACATTGATTATCTCAATCCTGCTTTGGGTCTTTAGTTTTGGAAAGATAATATATAAGGTTTATCCATGTTCCCCTGGAGCCGGCCCTTTGCCGTGCCATTATTTTTACGATGTTTATATAGATTATTTTGCTTTGCTGTTATTTGGAGGTTCCTTGATCGCCGTTATTTTCATTCTTTATAAAAATAAAAAAGCAAAATTATAGAGCAATAGAGTCAGCAACTTACTCTTATTTTTACAACGAATTGATATTAGCTAGACTTGAGAAAAGTCTTACGTCGCATGCTCTGCGTTACACGCGATGAGCCTAAAGTTCTCCACAGCTAAGGGATGACCGCTTCTAGCGGTTTTTATGGTATAATTTAGCCAAATGTACCTGAGGAAAAGGAAACTCAAGAACGCGAAAAATCGCAAGGCGCTTTATGATTACATGACGCCTGGATTTTGGCATGCACACTTTTTATTTCCAACCGCAATAATCCTCTTTGCTTTAGGAATAGCATTAGGAATAGCACACAATTCAACATTGCAACCAATTAAAACTTTAGCTACCTCTGCAGATAATATTATTGGTTGGTCATGGACACCTACTGTTGGTTGGTTTTCTCTAAACGACACAAACGCAGGTTCTTGCGGAACACCACCTTGTGGCTCATACGGAATCCACTTAGCAGTATCAACTTCAACTCAACCCGACTGGGATCCTTCAAAGCCACCCGGATCTACACTGGATGCACATGCGATTAATGGCTTTGCTTGGTCTGACAATGTTGGTTTTATTTGTTTTGGAAACTCCTGCAACATTCCATCTTGCACAGGCTCTTTTTATCCCGACCCACCTGGTAACGCGTTTTATGCATATGCCGAACCAATAACTGGTACTAGTGCAGTAGAGCTTCATGGTTGGGGTGTTATTTGTAATCAAAAAGACGGAGGCTGGATCTCATTAAACTGTAACGATCTCGGAGCGTGTGATGGTTCACCTGGTTCCACCTATTACAAACTTGTGTACGATCCTACAACTCAAGTTTTTCATAATGCTGCAGCACAAGGTTCGCCTTTTGCATGGAACGGTAATTCTGATGGCTCGGGAATTGGTTATATTAACTTTTACGCTAGTGCACTGGGCATGCAGTTAAATCCAGATCCCGAAAATACAGTTCCACTTTGTACTGATGGAATCGATAATAATTTAAACGGCTCAATTGATTGTGCTGATTCTGATTGTTGGGGAACCGCTTCTTGCCCTGAGATTTGTACAGATACCGTTGATAATGATGCTGACACACTCATCGATTGCGCTGATCCTGATTGCTTTGGACCAACTTGCCCCGAAGTCTGTGCTGATACTCAAGATAACGACGGTGATGGCGATGTAGATTGTGCAGATTCAGACTGTTTTGGCCCAGGTTGCAACGAGGTTTGTACTGGTGGCTTAGATGAAGATGGTGATGGTTTAATCGATTGTAATGATCCAGATTGCCCTGCTTGCCCCGAAGTCTGTGATGATACAATTGATAATGACGGCGACACACTCATCGATTGCGCTGATCCTGATTGCGCAGCTGATCCAAGCTGTGCACCACCTCAACATCAATGTGTAGATTTCAACGGTAATCCAGATCAAGCCAATCTCTGCTGTAATGATCAAGATCCTAATGGCACAGCCTTCATAGATTGTTTCGACCCAGATTGTCGTGACAATGCTTCGGTTTGCTCGGCATGGCTCCAAGTATCTACAGGTAACATTTATGCCTTTCAAGGTATAATCGGAACAACGCCATCAGCTCAAACTGGTTTATCAAACACTAAATGGTGTCTAAGATCCGATCAAACCATCGAATGGACTTCAGAAGAATCCTGTAAGCAAGAGGGTGTCGGTGAAATCACCTTACCTTCACAAGCAACCAAATATCGTAACAAGTTAGGTTTCCTTGATCTTGCTGGTATGCGTATTAATAATCGCTACGCCAGAGTTTGGAACATTGCAGATGCTTCAGGAATCCCAGCTACTTTAAATGGTGCCATCTATCACTTTACAGGGAGTGGTGAATTCACCTTACCAGCAAAAACTTTCTTAAATGGTTCAGGTGATCAAGGTGATGGATCTGGTCTTCTTCTCATCGATGGGGCGGATCTACGCATCTCTGGGGATATTGAATATACAACAAATCAAGTGCAGACGCGCTTACAGAATCTAGCATCATTCGGTGTCGTTGTTGTTAAAGACTCATTTGGCGGGGGTGGTAATATCATAATCGATCCAGGTGTCACTTTAGTTAGTGGTGTTTATTTTGCAGAAAGCGATATTTACACAGGATCAGTCGGCATCCCACCAGATGCTTATCTAGACCTAGTAGGTATCTTTATCGCAAATCAATTTAATCTCGAACGCGACAATAATACTGATCCAACAAGACCAGCTGAACGCATTCTTTTTGATGGCAGAGCTGTAGTTAACCCACCCCCAGGCCTATCTGATGTTAGCAAATCGCTACCAAGGTCAACTGAAATTACATTTTAAATATATGGGATTCTTTTCTAAAAAAACTACTCGCAATTTCATAGGTCTAGACCTCGGTCTATCCGGTTTGAAACTTGTTGAGCTCGCCAATGATAACGGTCATGCCCGGCTCGTAACCTACGCTTACGTTGATCGTGCCGTAGATAGCTTTGATGCTATGTTCACCGACCACATGGAAGAAACAGCTGATCTTATCAAGGGCATGCTATCTCAGGCAAAATGTACCACCAAAGACACAATAGCTGCTGTTCCAGTCTCGTCAATTTTCACCTCAATCATTTCAGTCCCAGCTAATAATGAAAAAGAACTAAAAGAAGCGATATTGCTTCAGGCTAAAAAACTCATTCCAGTCCCACTCGACGAAATCCAACTTGATAGCAAAGTAATAGAAGGTGCATTTAAAACTGAGGGGCAAAAGAAAGTATCGCGAGTCCTATTAACAGGTGCACCAAAAACTCTAGTTAATCGATATATCGAACTCTTAAACAAACGATGCGGTTTAAATCTCATTTCCCTAGAAACCGAGACTTTTGCGCAAATACGTTCACTTATCGGTAAAGATCGTTCTAGTATAATGATTATCGATATCGGCTTTCACCGCACCAACATCTCAGTCGTCGATAAAGGTGTACCGTTTTTAAACCGTTCAATTGCTGTTGGTGGTGATGGAATAACACAAACGATCTCACAGATGCTTGGCATCACGTATCAGCAATCAGAAACCATGAAGCGTGATATCAGATCAATGGCATCATTTGCACCATCTGGCGATCTAAAACCTATGCTCGAAAGTTTAATGAAGCCAATCCTTAACGAAATCAAGTATTCATTTTCGCTTTATCAGGGTCAGGGTGATGTAGGGGAACAGCGTCGTATCGATAAAATCATTCTTACTGGAGGTTCTGCATTATTACCAAGTCTAACAGAGTTTTTAACCGGGCAAATGAATGTGAATGCTTTTCTGGGAGATCCATGGGCGCGTGTTGTCTATCCACTAGACTTACGCCCAATTTTAGATGAGATAGGATCCAGGTTTGGTGTGGCTATAGGCTGCGCAATGCGTGATATTACTGATTAGTTATGTCTGATATTTCTTTCCTTCCTTCTGGTCTCAAAGATCAAGAAGAAGAAATAAAGAAACAAAGTTTAAAAGCCGCCCCAACAGGAGTGGTGAGTATGCATGTGCCCGAAACCGAGGAAGAAGATGTCGAAATTATCGAAGTCGATGCAAGTGAAGTAGATCAAATACTCATCGGAGAGCCGCTTTATACCAAGCTTTATTATAAAGCAAGTCTTTTTGTTGATAGTTTAAAAGAAAAATACTTAAAGCCACGTCCAGCCGAAGCTCCAGCAAAAGCACCGCCACAGTTCTTTAAGCCACCAGTTAAGGGCGCCGCAACTCCAGCTAAACCAGGCGAACCAGCCAAGCCTTTAGTTAGCGCTGCTAAACCAGGCGAACTAATCAAAACTCCTATCGTCGGTGCTAAACCAGGCGAAATAGCCAAGTCTAAAGCACGCATTCGACCTGCTACAACCAAGCCTACCACAGGGCGTCGTGTCCGGATTATTAAACGCGTCCGCAAACCTGTGCATGTCAGTCTGCTCGATGAGCGCACAATGCATGATTTGCACATCAATATCCCAAAGCGTAAATTTACAATTATCTTTCTTACACTTTTGTTTGCGGCAATTTTAGGTGGTGCTTTCCTCCTACTAGATCAAGTAGTTACTCAGGCAATCTCTGAAAAGAATATTGTTAAAAATGAATTAGATAAAATTCACACGGACGTTAAAGTCGAACAAGATAAATGGATAGCTTTTCAAGATCTCGAACCTCGTCTAATAGCTTTAAATGATTTATTGGAAACTCATATCTCCGCTAATAAAGTTTTAAAATACTTGGAAGACAACACTCTAGAGGATGTTTCCTACAGCTCATTTATGATGAGTGAAGACGGGCAAGTCAATGTCAGCGTTACTGCTTTAAACTACGATGCGGCTGCTCGCCAATTGTTAACCTTCGAGCAATCACCACTCATCCAAGCAGCCGAATCAAACTCTTTTTCCACTATAGAACAAGAGGGGAATGAGTACGTTGCCTTTCAGTTAACCTTATTACTAAAGCCAGAAGCCTTACTTTTTAAAGACATAGAAATAAAAACAAACACATCAACGAGAGTTAACTAGGATTCTTTTTTGCCTAGCTAAAAATTATTGGCTAGGCAAAGTGATAATCTTAAATCATGCCCAAAGTAAAACCAGACAAAGAGCCCGCAGAGCCCAAGAAAGACGAGGCTCCAAAGTTTAAAAAACCATCTAGAATATTTACCGAATATTATTCTTCGATTATTCTAATTTTAATCACTGTGCTACTAGGTGCTGGATATTTTGTAATAAAACCAAAAATTGACGAATATAAAGCTTTAAAAGCTCATTCAGAATCATTGCGTCAAAATATTCAAAACGAACAAACATATCTTTCTGGACTTAGACGTTCTGTATCAGCCGCGCAGTCCATAGCTCCGGATGTACTCAGTAAAGTCGACGAAGCTTTACCACGAACATTTAGCATCCCAGAAACTTTAGTTCTAATGAATCGAGCCGCATTAACAAATCAAGTTGAAGTATCAAGCGTTGTTTTTAGCCCTGTTGTAGGAAAAAAGACTACCAAAACCAATCTACAAACCATGCAGTTGACCTTGAACGTAGCGGCTCCAGATTATATCGCTTTAAAACAATTCCTAAACACTCTCGAGGTTAGCCTTAGGTTGATAGATATTCAAATGCTCACCGTATCTGATTTTTCTGAAAAAGGAGCTAGTTTTTCTTTGCAATTGCGAACCTATTACTACCCTGGTGATACAAAAAAATAACCTATTATGAAATTAGCTAGCGCACCGCCAATCCTATCGCGCATTATCTTGGCAGTATCAGCACTTATCCTGGTTGGTGTAGCGTTTATTGTAATTTCAAGAGCTATAGAGCCAGCTGACATGATTCTTGCAACACCTCCTAAAAAAGCTGATACTTTCAACCCTAAGGCAGATGTTTCCAAACACCCAGCTTTTTCAGAACTTCAAGATACACATATGGATCCAGTGCCTGATATGCCAATAGGCAGAGAAAATCCTTTCGACACCATTGTTACACCGTCAGAACCCGTTCCAACCGAGGGCGTTGCAGTCCCAAGGTCTCAATTACGAATTGCTCCAGTACCAACCAGCACTATAACTACCACAACCACAGACGAAACACTCTAGCAAATAATATGAATGATCAAATACTCGACATTTTACAGAAAAATAAGAAAATCGACGATAAAGTCCGCACTATTGCCGAAGATTTGGTTACTCGTGGCAAAACCCTCGAGCAAGCTTTAGTTGGTGGTAAATATGTTAACGATGCTGCATTTGCCGAGGCACAAGCTGCTGTTTTAGGTGTATCTTTTATGGATCTATCCGAAGCTGAAGTTGATCCAGAGGTTATCGCCCTTGTTCCTAAAAAGACACTAAAAGCTTATAAACTGGTCCCACTTAGTTTTCAGGATAATGAACTTACAATCATTCTCCGAAATCCACAAGATTACCGTGCCATAGAAGCACTCGAGTTTTTAGCTGGCGAAAAAGGTTGGAAGCTAAAAGTTGCAACAGCACCAGCATCACAAATAAATAAATTAGTAAAATCCATAAGCGGAATTGAAGCAGAAATTGAAACCTCTCTTGAGGCTGCAAAAGGTAAATTTGAAAAAGGTAAGCTAGATGACATTTCTGATACTGGGAAAATTGAAGATATTATTAAGGGTGCCCCTGTATCTCGTATACTTTCAGTAATTATGAGGCATGCAGTAGAAGCTGGTGCATCTGATATTCATATAGAGCCAGTTGGAAACGAATCTCGTATTCGCTATCGCATTGATGGAGTCCTTCGCACAACACTTACACTCCCAATCTATGTACATCCAGCTCTAGTATCTCGTGTTAAAGTTTTATCAAACTTAAAAATAGATGAGACCCGCATTCCGCAAGATGGTCGTATTACTCAAGAAATAAACAATAAAAAGATAGATTTCCGTATTTCAACATTACCGGTTGTGGAACACGAAAAGGTTGTAATGCGTATTCTAGATACAACCGCTGGTGCCCCAACACTAGAAAAACTTGGTTTCCGAAAAGAATATATTGCAATCATGAAGGAAGAGCTAAAAAAACCACATGGCCTTTTCCTAATCACAGGTCCAACTGGTTCTGGTAAATCAACCACATTGTTCTCTGGTTTAAATCTCTTAAACTCAGATGGAGTAAATATTTCAACTCTTGAAGATCCTGTCGAATATTATATCGAAGGTGTTAATCAATCCCAAGTTCGCCCCGAAATTGGTTACACTTTTGCAACTGGCCTTCGCTCTCTCCTTCGTCAAGATCCAAACGTAGTAATGGTTGGTGAAATCCGTGATCGCGAAACTGCCGAGCTTGCTATACACGCCTCTCTCACAGGTCATCTTATCTTTTCAACTTTGCATACCAACGATGTTTATGGCCTAGTTCCGCGTCTACTCGATATGGGGCTCGAACCTTTCTTGCTTGCAGCTACAATGAACATCGGTGTGGCTCAGCGTTTGGCTCGTAAAATCTGCGAGCACTGCAAAGAAGAGGAAGAAATCCCAGATGAAACTCGCAAAGAGCTAATGCAGATATTACAAAGCATTCCTAAAAAATATCTCTCAGAAGTAGACATATCTCAAAAAATCGTTTTTTACCACGGAAAAGGTTGTCCAAAATGTGGCGATATTGGATATAGCGGTCGTACTGCAGTTGCTGAAGTATTTCAGTTCACAACACATGCTAAAAAATTGGTAGAAAATGGTTTTTCTCGCGAAGAGTTTAAAAAGGAATTTGAACACCAAGGTATGATTACTTTGTATCAAGATTTAGTGCTAAAAGCCGCAGAAGGTGCAACAACAGTTGAAGAAGTTAAACGCTTAGCTCAAGATACATCAGAGGTTGAGGAAACTGAGATCACCCCCACTATCAAACAACCTAAAAAAAGTTGAAGAGGATAAAAAATAATTATGGATAAGCAAAAAATACTATTTATCGAGGACGATGCTTTTTTAGCGCAGATTTACTCTAAAGCTATAGAAGAAGCTTCCTATGAAATTATGCTTGCCGGAACAGGCGAAGAAGGTCTTAAATTAGCGGAGCGTGAAAAACCAGCATTGATCTTACTTGATATTCTTTTACCGCATATGGATGGTTTTGAGGTTTTAGAGAAATTAAAAGCAAATCCTATACTAAACCCAATCCCAGTTATAATAATAAGTAATATGGGAGGTCGTGAAGATGTCGAGCGAGCAAATCAGCTGGGTGCTGCAAGTTATTTAATAAAAGCACATACTTTACCAAAAGATACAGTTCGTAAGATTCAGGCAATCCTTGCATAGTTATGCCATCATTTCGTTATCAAGTTCGTATTCCAGATGGCCGGATTCAGTCCGGTATTGTTGAGGCAGCCGATAATGACAGCGCAGTCGAAGCATTAGAAGAGCGCCAATACGAAGTCCTATCCATCGAAACATACGCTGGCATGGAAAAAAGCGCAGAGTCACTAATGCGGTTTTTAAATACAATAAAGTCAAAAGAAATTGTTGCTACTGTTCGCATGTTATCTGTTATGGTATCTGCTTCTGTCCCACTTGTTGATGCGGTTCGAAACATTGTTCATCAGACAAAAAACCCCAGATTGAAAGCTATTATGGCAGATATTGCTAACGAAATCGAAGGTGGTGCTAAATTATCCGATGCCCTCGAACGATATCCATCTGTCTTTTCAGGATTTTTCACAAACATGATTAGATCTGGTGAAACAACTGGTCAACTTGCAGAGGTTATGAACTACCTGGCGGATCAGCAAGAAAAAGATTATGACATGCAGAGTAAGTTACGCGGCGCTCTCATGTACCCGGCATTTATTGTCACAGGCATGTTTGTTGCTGGCTTTATAATGATGGTTTATGTTGTTCCTAAACTAACACAGGTAATTGTTGAAGCTGGTGCAGAATTGCCACTTTCAACTCGAATCCTTATAGGAACTTCAGATACACTGGTAAATTTTTGGTGGGTTATCATTCTCGGAATCGTAGCATTTAGTATTGCCTTCTGGGCTTGGGTCAAAACAGAAGAGGGGAGATATACTTTTGATAGCATAAAATTAAAGATACCAATTTTTGGTGGTTTAATGAGAGATATCTATATAGTTCGTTTTTGCCAATCAATGCATACTCTAATGAAGGGTGGTCAAACTCTTGTTCAAGGTCTCGAAGTAGCAGCCTCTGTTATTGGTAATGCTGTTTGGAAGCGCACTATTCTAGAAACTATCGAAGCAGTAAATGATGGTGAGTCAATCGTCTCTGTCATGGAAAATCGTAAGTATGTTCCGCAAATGGCCGTACAAATGATTGCAGTTGGAGAGGACACTGGTCAGCTAACTGATGTTTTAAAGCGTGTCAGCGATTTCTACTCACGCAGTGTAGACAATGCTTCGGCAACACTACTCACACTTATAGAACCTATTGTTATGGTTGTTCTTGGTCTTGGAGTTGGCCTTATGGTTTCCGCAATCATGCTTCCGTTATATCGCATCTCCGGAGGTGTGTAACCGTACGAATTACGAATCTGCGCGAATTACGAATGGTTACAAATTATGCTAAAGCATAATTTGAAAAATATTTTTGCTACTGTCAGTTCCTTCAAACTACATAAACAGTTATTACAAATTCGTAATTAGCGCAGATTCGTAATTCGTAATGTAACGTGCTATACTTATACACATATATTAATTTCTCTTCATTCATTCTTTAATATTTTCATTCTTTCATTCTTTAATTCTTAAAATAATTAAAGACACCATGCTTATGAAAAACCAAAAAGGTTTTACTCTCATCGAACTTTTAGTGGTCATTGCCATTATCGGTATTTTAGCCACACTCGCAGTTGTTGCCTTTGGCAGCGCACAAACTAAGGCTCGCGATTCCAAACGCGTCGCAGACGTCCGTGCCGTTGTTGCATCCTTTGCCGCAGCTAACACAGAAGGTAGTTATATCTGTACTGGTGCTGCTTGTACTGCAGCTGCTACAGCTATCACAGCTCCAACAGCAGTTGGCTCAATCTACATTTGTGACGCAGCTTGTGGTACTGCCGGAAGCGACGTAACCAACGATTTTATCAACCTTTCATTAACCGCAGATCCAAGTGGTAGTGCAACAGCTTGTACAGGTGCAGCTGGCAGTGTAGATTGTACTTACACGATTGGTACTGGCTCAGTAATTGATAATTTTGATTTGTTCTTCTTTACTGAAGATGCAGTTCAAGGCTTACCAGCTGGTCCTCATACCTCAGTCCAAACAGGTATCATCAACTAATCAAAAATCCAAAAATTTAAAATCCTCGAGTTTACTCGGGGATTTTTTTAATCTCCCAATCGAGCAAAGCTCGATATCCCTCTTTGCTAAAGAGGGTATTTGTTGTCCATGCTTTGTACAGAAACGCCTTGCAAATAAATGCTAAGAAATTGTTCAAATTGACGTGGAACGTTGGACGTGCGACATAGGACGTCTCAATATGATATAATGAAGCATATGCTTAATCGACAACGTTTATTAAAAGGAATAACAATTCCCGAGCTTTTAATAGGAGTTTTAGTCATCGGTGTGGTCATCGCAATCTTTGTATATGCGCTAGGCGTTCAGCGCACAATGGCACGAGATTCTCAAAGAATCTCAGACATTAGCGTGCTCCGTGCCTCCCTTGGTCAGTACTGGTTACAAAAAGCAACATATCCAACCACAGACGGTATCTTCATTGGCAAACCCGGTGAAGCTGAACGTTTGGGTGGAAGTGGTTTTACTACGGCTGAAGATCCTACAACACCAATCTTTCTAGATCGTATTCCAGTCGGCCCAAGTAGTGCAGAATATTACGCATACCGAGGCAGCCAAACTGGTTATAGCCTGATGTTCGCCACCGAGCGAGAAACAGCATACGGACCATCTGGTACTTATTATGCTCACTCTGTTGGTGTAGATATTCTCGATGAAATAAAATAGATGCAGTTTTTTGAAACCTTTGTAGTTTTATTGTCCGCGGCAATCGTTGGTTCATTTTTTGGCTCCTTTATTAACGTAGTAGCCATCCGTGCTCACGAGCACTCCACAATAACCGGACGTTCCAAATGCATGCATTGTAAGTCCAAGCTTCACCCACGCCATTTGGTCCCTGTCCTATCGTGGTTAATTCAGCGGGGTAAATGTGCAATGTGCGGCAAATCAATACATGTCCAATATCCACTCATAGAACTTGCTGCTGCCATGTTAGCTGTTGTTGCTGTAGCTCGTCATCTACCAGAAGGTGAATGGCTGTGGGCGGCTTTCGAATTTTTCTTCATGGTGTCACTTTTGGTTTTTGTGATCATGGATATACGTTGGATGGAATTACCTCTCGAGCTTATGGTTGGTACAGGAATTGTTTTTTCAATCTGGCACATGGTTTTACAAAACGCTGCCGGCATCTCACCATTAAAAGTACTTTGGTCTCACGCAGTCGGGCTTGCACTTGTGGCTATGTTTTTCCTTTTCCAATATGTAGTTTCGAATAAGCGCTGGATAGGCGCTGGCGATATTTGGCTCGGTGCCGTATTGGGCGCGGTTTTAGGTTGGCCATTAGTTGGCATTGGATTATATTTTGCTTATATTTTTGGAGGTGGAGCGGCTTTAACATTACTGCTTTCCAAAAAGATTAAACCCGGACAGCGAATACCTTTTGCTCCAGCTTTAATAACTGGCGCATTTGCCGCAATCTGGTGGGGGCCAAACGTCCTTACCTGGATTTCTCATGCGATCTCATAATCAAAAGGGTTTTACACTCATCGAGCTATTAATAGGATTATCAATAGTTGTTTTGCTTGCCACGATAACTGTTTTTGAGTTGCGCTCCGCTAAAAGAGGGGATGAACTGCGCACAGCTAGTCGCCTTGTTGCATCAGATATTCGCGCAATGCAATCACGCGCTCTTGCTGCAAAAAACTTAAAAACTTGTGACACAGGCACTGAATTGGCGGTTTGTGAATTTAGCCAAGCTAACTGTGGTGGCAATCCTTGCAGTGATGATATTCCAGCCGCTTATGGAGTCCATTTTGTTGCCGGCACTTCTACCTATTCAATGTTTGCAGATATCAATCCAGCGGCAGCGGCTGACTATCATTACACAGATATATACGAAGTCTACGAATCTCGCAGCATCCTTCCGCTCGGTTCTAAAGAAGTCATACTCGACCAAATCATCTCCGGTACTTCAACAGTAGTTCTAGTTGCTGATGTGGCATTTATGCGCCAAAGTGGATCTGTAAGAATATACGATTCCACCGTACCACCAGAACCAGTCTTATTACGTGTCAGACTCCGTCATCTTATCTCAAACCAAACAATAGAGATCGAAGTTAATCGCATAACTGGTCGCGTATCAATTCTATGAAGATGCATTTTGCCCCAGGTCAAACCCTTATGGAGATGCTTGTCGTCTTTTTTATCATTTCGGTTGGCTTATACGGAGCAGTAACACTCATCTTTTCCAATATCCGACTTCAAGAGCAAGACGAAGATCATATTGTCGCAATGAACTTAGCTCGTGAAATGTTAGAACTAGCACAAAATGTACGCGACTCCAATTATCTCACCTATTTAGATTTTGATTCAGGCCTTGGTACTGATATAGGAGCAGACTGCACTGCAGTGCCAGATTGGGATGGAAGCGGTACACCAGCTTTTGACTTTTTAGTTGATGATATAGCAAACGGCGCTGTAAATCGTAATACTGCTGGTATGTTTACAAATCAAAATGGCACAAGTACCAGGTTCTCACGCTTAATAACTTTTTCACCTATTTGCGCAGATCCAACCGATAGATCTGACACAGAAGTTGATACAACGTGTTCTTGCACAAACCTAGCATATAGTGAGCAAATTGGTCTGCGTGCACGCGCTCAAATCGCCTGGACACGCAAAGGCCGCGCCCAATCCCTAAATATCTATACTGATTTATATGATTGGAGATAAAAACCATCGGACAATATTTCAGAAGATTCGAAGTTCGAAGCATGCCCACCGAAGCCTTGGCGTAGGAGGGTTCATAATTCGCAATTCGACGCTGAAATCTGGCTATTCTCTTACCGAGCTACTTGTAGTGATGCTTTTATTTAGTTTTGCTATGGTTATTCTTGGTCAAACTTATATTCAGTTTTTAAGACTCTCCAACAAGACTGCTAATGCAGCTACAGTGCAACAAGATTCGCGTTTTGTTTTAGAGTTCATTACTCGTGCAACACGAGGATCAGAAATAGATTATTCAGTACCAGTATTAGCGGCAACATCAAGTTTGCGTTTACTTAATCAGAATGGTGACTACATAGAAATAAACAAATCAGCACCCGGTGACCCGCTTTGCGTTGATGAGGCAACGGTTTCTTGCCTACTCGTAACAACAGACAGCGGTACTACTTGGGCACCACTCACAGCCAAACATGTGAATGTCGACGCATTTACAGTCTATGTTCATCCAACCATCTCTCCATTCCAACTCACTGGTCTTCCGGCTGATTATCCAAACGACCAGCAGCCTTTTGTAACCATCAACCTTACCCTTACATTAAACGCAAACAATCCGCGTGAAAGCTTTACTCAATCTGCTCAAACCAGCATTTCATCCAGAGTATATGTCCGATAAAACGTCCAACACAAAAATCATAACTCGTGATAAACGGGGTATCGTTATGAACGTTCTGCATGGAAACATAGTTGCTCTGGCTTTGATTTTAACGTCTGCCATCCTCATCACGGCAGTCGGAGTAGGAATCGTAGTGATGCAAGGATCTCAACAATCACGCACCATGGATAAAGCAGTAGCTGCCTATTACATGGCCAACTCTGGTATCGAGCTTCAGCTTTTTGGTATTCGTAAAGACAACCGAACACTTTTAGATATGGCAGCTGCATCAAGCACATATCCAGGTGGTACAAGCTGGCAATCTACAACAGGTTTAGAAGAAACCGGTGTAAAACAAATTTCCTACCTTCCCGAAGAAGAATTAGCTTTCATCGATCTCTTTGATCCAGATGATATTTCCTCAGTATCAAATGCCTCAAAAGTTACAATCAGCTGGCTTCCAGGAGCTGATTGCGGAGCAAAAATTCCGCAAATAGAAGCAGCTTATGCGGAGTGGGAATTCACTGGTGGGGGTGTCACATGGCCAACAGCATCAAACTATACAATCTGGCCTTTTGCCGCATCTCCGATGGATATCACACCACTTGATATCAACAAATCTTACCGTCTTCGTTTGCGTCCATTTAACTGTTCTGTGAGAGACGTTCAAATCACCATGTATGACCTTGCAAACACTCAACTCGATTATCCAGGCGATATTGTCCTAGGATCCGAGGGGACTTACGAAGGTACAACACAAAAGCTCTCAGTCTCCATGCCACGTCAAGATATCCTTTCTGGCATCTTTAGCTACATCGTCTTCTCACAAAATCAACTCTGTAAAAAAGTCGGCTTAGCAGGCGCTTGCCCATAAGTCTCAATTCTATGAGCATATTAAAATTGACTATATAGTCAATTTTTGGTTTACTTGTATTTGCAATGTAGGAGGCTAACATGTCGATTAGAGTTCAACCCGAATCAGGTCCGCTTAGCCCAGCTAAACAAGTTCAGGTCGAAAAACTCCAACGCTTCATCGCAAGTGAGTTAAGAGAAAAAGGGGAGAGCGGTAAAGATATTATCATCACCCCTGATCCCTGGCCCAACTCTTTAAACGTCCTCAAAGAGATTCAGCGAATCTTTGCAAAAGACAATTGGCAAGTTTCCATCCAAACGGAAAGTCAAATCCCATATCTCAAGATCACATCATCACTACTCTAGTAAAACCTCCACTCGGGGGTTCTTTTATTAGTACTTAAGATTGTTGACATTTTTAAAGATTTCTGCTTAACTTCCAACAAAGCACATCGACAAAAGGAGTCAAAATGAAACTCGCTAAAAGACCAAAGAGTCAATCAAGCCTCATTAAAAATCTGAAAAATAAAGCTCAACTTCATGTTAAAGAAAGATATCTTGGCACAGGCTATCTGCGGCGTCATGAATCAATCCTGGTAGTATTTGCAATCATGGTTGTATCTTTTATTGTTGGCATACCGCTTGCATTGATTCTAACAGCTTCCATAATTGAAATACTCTTTATCGGTAGTTTATGTGCCGTTGGTATCATCACAGCAGGATATACTCTGCTGATAGTTGCTCAACTTGTTTACCGAGAAATACGACAAATCCCGGACGCGTCCATGAGTCAAAAATTGCTATATGTGGGAATGGGAATAGCTACCTACATCACCGTGTGGGTAGCTCTAGCTGTTATCGGAAGTATTCCTCTGACAGTTATTGTTACAACAATGCTTGAAATACAATCTTCATTATTTTCTGCAATCTATACAATCGCAATATCCATAGGCATGCCACTCGCATTAGTCTATGTAGGCACGAGAAAGTTAATGACTCAGAAAAAAATGCTGCCACCTCTTTTGGTGAATACTAACTTCCTCGAACGCCGCAAGCTTCGCACAAGCAAAGGTGCCATCCAAAGATACCTACTAGATCAGATCACTGATGCAGAGAAACAAAGTCTGGAGTCTGTAGACGAACTTCTCATCAAAGCTCGACTCGCAGTTAAGCTCTCCAGAGAATTTGTTGCCAAACTCCGCGTTAGTGTAAATCAGGAGCGTGGCAACGCTCCGGGGTATCTAACAAAATCTTACGATCAAGCTCAGGGTGTCAACCAAAGCTGCTTAGATTCTCTTGCTCAGCTCGAGGATTACCGTGCTACTGTTGTCGCATATTTCGATGGATGTAAAGATCGCGTTAAAGGTATCAATAAGCAAATAAGTGATCAAAAACTCATCGCCGATTTCCAGGGTTTCAAAGAAGATGTAAAACATTTGCCTCAAGAGGTAGATGAAAAAATCGCCAAGACATCTCAGGAAATTCTCGACAGTGCTAAGGATCTGGAAAAATCCCTCAAGGAAATCCGCAGCAAAGCGGAAATCGATGCCACTATCGCCGAGCTTCCTGATGCTAGTATGGAATCTTTGGAAAAACTCGAAGAAACCATCTCAAAATGCGTCGATCTCGAAGTTCCCAAAGATGAATCAGTGGACGAAGATATTGATGAGCAAGATGAAGATCTGAACTAACACAACCACCCTCCGCTCTTGGAGGGTTTTATTATTGACTATTTTAAAGATTTCTGCTTAAATCTCGAAAGCATAACAAGGAGGAATGAATGCTCATTTGCAACTGTGGCTGGATTGGTGCAAATCTTGTGCCGCATAAAGATAAGAAGGCTCATTGCCCCAAGTGTAGCCTAGTATTTAATGGGATCCCTGCAGAGCGTGCAATCGTGATGTCACGGGAGCAGGAAAAGCGATTGCAAGAAAAAGCCCGAAAAGGCATTTGGACTTCTTGTATCACAAAGGAAGAATATCGTGCCAAATCGCACATGCCATCAATCTATTGAATTATTATCAATCTTCAAATCCTCCAACTCTGGAGGTTTTTTAATTACCCAACGATTGACTATATCAGTATTTTTTGCTTTACTTTGAGCAACGCACTTCGACAAAAGGGGATTAGCCCATGACAACAGATGAAACACATATAGAAGAAGAATCTGATAACGAAACAGTGGTAGACTTTGCACATAAACACGCACAAAAAATATACTTAAACACAACTGCTCAGCGATTTGAGTCAATTTTTTTGCCTCTTGGAGTTTATCTTTTTGCTATTTTGCTTAGTACGCTTATCAATGAGCCTACTATTGATGATGTTTTCTTTATTGTGAAGCTAGGTTATGCGTTAGCATTGATCATGTTCAATGTTGCGCTTATTGCGCATGGTCTTAACTTACTAGAAAGAAAATTTAAAAAAATTCCTGCGGCAACAATTTTTGAAAAATTGCGATTTATTGTGAAGGTAGCTGCCATATGTGCATTTATTGCATACATGAGTTGGACAACTTACGACATCATGAAGGTAGAACTTATAACGTTAGCCATGAAAATTTCTGTTTATTATTCATTTGATATGTATCTCCGTCTCGGATTCGGCATCTTTCTACCTCTGATGGTAATTGTCTCCATAGGTAGACATTGGCTGTCCGCAAAAGGCTGGATTCCAGAGGTAATGTATCCTATTGGTCCTTTTAAGCGGATGAGACTTAAAACTCAGTGGGGCGCTTTGGAGGTATTTCTCCAAGATAATATTTCTCGTTTCGAAGCAATAAACTTAAATATGCTCGATGATCTGATTCACATCAGCCACCTTGCTATAATACGTCTGGAAGATCTCAAAAAGCGCTCGTATTCTAGTCTCGAAAATTCCGAAGGTTCAATAGCAGATGATCTTGCTGATGTGTATTGTGAAGCTATGGACAGCTTAAAGGTATGGCAAGTTTTACGTAAAGATCTGGAGAGTAAGAGGGGTAGGTTAGTTAAGTTTTTCAGCAATGCGCGTAAGCGTGTCAAGGTCATAAAGATCTTCTCTCAAGAAAAGAGGATGGTTCATGGAGCCAAGGGTACGCACTACACCATCGAAGATAATAAAAGATTTATGCTTAAAGAAAATAAGAGAGTTGCCAGCAATATTATGCGGGATATCGCGGAAGTCGCAAATTTTCTATCTGAGGTTCATGAGCAGATAAACGTCCAAGTCGCCATAGAAAAACTTCCCTATGCCAGTTTTAAAAGAATTTCCAGACTTAAGCGAAAAATCTCAAAAATTGATGACTTAGACTTCTATCTTGAGTAAAGTTATCGACCTCCGTTCTCGGGGGCTTTTTTTTTATTTAAAAATTCTAATAAACTTTTCGAAGAAATATTTATATCATCTCAAAATCCTCTAAAACGATATTGTCTTTTGCAAAACCGGCACGAATAAGATCGCGAGCCAAGTTACTCATCATCTTACTGGGGCCACAGAGGTAAACGATGGTATTGTTTATATCACGAACTTGCTTAAGTATCTGTTCTATCGTGAGATGCCCTTGGCCGGGGTCTCTAGAACATTGATTGTGATAATAGAGTTTACTATTTGCATTCGCAAGATCACCCAGCTCCGAATTAAAACAAGCATCTTTTTTACACTTGGTACAATAAAATAAAGCTGTCCTTCGTTCCGAATCTTCTTCTGACGCAGTTCTAAATAATGCTAAAAAAGGCGCTATCCCAATTCCTCCACCAATAAATATCGCATCCTTCTTCTTATTAAGAAATAGCTCACCAATTCTGCCATAAGGCCCCCAAACCAAAGCTTCTTCTCCAGTCTTTAGCGCATCCAGCGTACTCGTAAAATCACCTAACTTTTTAATACTAAAACGAATCGTATCATCATCCGGAGTCGAAGCTATACAGAAAGGATGTGATTCTTTAGATACTTTTTCTGATAAAAAAGAAACATAAGCAAATTGCCCCGGTTTATATTTTATACTTTTACCTATCGGTTTTAAAAACACATCAAAAACATCATTGTGTTTTTTGATATCTATAATTTTATATTTGTATCTAGGTCCTATCCAGTAATATAAAAAAGATTTATAAATTCCACTTGCTAGGCCAATACCCACCAATCCCTCGATCCACAAACCCAAGGGTTGATAGACACTTACGTCGCTATTTATTTTTAAAATATGAAGCAAAGCTAAAAACATCGCCAGGTTGATAAGTTTATGGATTATCTTCCAGTGATGATACGGCATTTTTATCTTTTTTATTAGCAGTGCAATAAGAACTAAAAAAGAAAAAAGCCAAAAAGAATAAACTCCAAGGTCAAACGATATTTGATTGTGAACCGGTAAAAACCATCTAAAAAAATGTTCACTGTGCTCAACTGCTAGTGCTAAAGGATGTAATACAATCAAACCAAACCCCCAGAGACTAACTTTTTTATGAGTATGATAAACCTTATCCAAGCCGCCAAACCAACTTTCTAAAAAGCTAAAGCGTGTACTTAATATAAAACTCCAGCTAAATAAAACTGTTCCCAGTAACGCAGCTATTTGATTAAGTGAGGTTAGCGGGTAATTTTGAATTTCCAAAATAAAGTCAGCCTTCGCTAAAACCCACAAGATAAAAGTTATTATCAAGGTCAAATAAATCAAAATTTTCCCAAAGTTTTTAGTCATATCGTATTTCGTTTCTATTTCCTTCTTTGATACAGGCTATAGATTACAATTACAGTTAGTGGCAAGCCAATCAAAAGCAGCGCATAAAACATATCACTTTTTCCATTCTCTTCGTGGGTCGATCTATTAGCAGTCGGAGCTACTTGTTCCTCATCATGTTTATCCTCAAAATCTTTTTGCAACTCACCCTCATCACCGATCTTAATCTTCTCTGCGATGTCTTTAATCTGCGCAGGTGAAAACTTATACTCAGCTCGTAGATCTTCAACGGTACTCAATTTAGTATATTCATTCTTTAGGTCAAACTCTGCAATTGTATGATTAAGTAAACACTCCGCCTCAATCTCCCAAAGCTCGGCAACTTCTTGTATGGTAAGTTTCTTTATCTCAGAGCCTTCAATTTCCACGGAATAATGTTCATCATGATCGTCATGGCTATGATCGCTAGCAGATTCTTCGTACTCAAGATCTTCACGTATCTCAGGTGTTACGGCGACAGTCGTTTTTATCAACTCTCTATCCTCGGGTGCCGGCTGAGAGAGATCACAGATTCCATCTTCATCGGTATCAACGTATCTTGCGCAGTTACCAGGGTACTCATCATTAACCTCACCAAAAGGGCAATCTTCCCAAGCATAAACATTTACCGGGATAAGGATCAATAGCGATGCCATTAATACAAAGATTTTGTTATTCATAGAGGATATCATATATTATTGATTTAATAATGTCACAGATATGCAGATTATCAACGCGCCCACTCATATCTCTACGCTTTATTACTTCAAACCAAATTTTTTCTTTCAAAAAAGCCTGTTGGTAAAAACAGGCTTTTTCTTTCGTTATTTTAGAGGATTTTACGGATTAATTGTTAAGTGTGCAGTCTGCTGTGCCGCCTCTTTGGCCGCTACCATCTTTTGCACCGGATTGACCGCCATTGCCGGCTCCATTACCTTGTCCGCCACCTTTTTGACCCTGACCCTGGCCGCTACCGTCTTTTAAGCCTAGGCCTAATTCTGCTCTGATAGCTTTCGATCCCTCTAGATCGCCGTTCTCTGCAAGTGCATGAGCCTCTGCAAAGCGGTCAAAATTATCAGCATTTACTACCTGAGCAACTCTGCCTTTACCGGCCATGAGATCCTTCCAAGCATTATAGTCATTGGTTTCAAAAGCTTGCTCCATTGCATCATGCCTCTCGGGTGAATGATCCGGTCCTTCGACAGATGGGTCACCTTGATAAGCATAAACTGATGATGCGGTTACAATTGTCATTACTGCGAGAGCGAGTGATCCGCCCAAGATTTTCATTGAATTTTTCATAAATAGATTTGAAATTAAATTTTCGTTAGTGGATTGTCGACTTCCACCCTGTAATACTCAAACCTAAAAGTTTTCTTTCAAATGCAACAAATATCCCTCTTTTTTTCGCTAAAACCTCACATTTTTGCCATTTCCCTGCCCATCCCAAGGGCGCACTTCTTTAGCGGTAAAACTATCATCTCCGATTATTTGCCCAATAATTTTAATCTTCTCATCCACTTCCAATGATACTCTTCCGCGTACAATAGCATCACTGATATCAATGTCCCACAGCTTACCATCCCAATCTTCAATTTTTATCACATCTCCCTTTTCAATAATTACTCCAGATAAAAAACCTTCTTCAGGCATAGACCACAAAGCAATCCTTTTCTCTTCAAGGCCTTTATACAACGGAACATTCTCTGCAAAGATTCTCTCTATTCTTTCTGCGCCTCCCGTATAATATATGGAAGTTCCAAGTATAATACTAAGTAGAATACTGCTGCCAAAAATTAAATAAGATGAATATCTGTAACCGGTTTTAGTATGCCGAATTCCAAAAATCGATACCAAGAAAAGTACCACAGACGTCACGATCCAGAAAAAAGGTAATAGACCAAGGAAGAACTCAATCTTTGAGTGTGTAATATGAGCAATAAGATCAAACTCCGTTTGGCCAAAAGCAAAAAGAATTACAGAAAATGATATCCCTCCAATAAGTATCGATAAAACAAAAAGGCTCCAAAAGAAAATATTACGCAGAACAAATTCCTTGCGAGATTTTTGCGGTACTTCCTGCGAAGCGATCTTGTCTAATAGTTTTTCAGAGTTTTTCATAAGCGTCATTAAAGTGTAAAAGCCGTATTATTTTCCTCGGTAATCTGGTGAAAAGATTTTTTAGCCCGGTTAATAAGCGTCGCAACAGTTCCTTTGGGCTTTTTTAGAATATCCGATATCTCGTTATAATCTTTTTCTTCCAAAAACTTCAAAATTAACACTTCGCGATATTTACTTGGCATCATCTGCAATATTTTTCGAATATCCTCTTCGTTAAACTTTTTAGTTATCTCTTTTTCCACATTAAGTGACGAGGGCAGGTTTTGAAATAGTTTATCATCAATCTCTTGTTTCGCATCCTTACCTTTTGATTGAGTTTTTTTCCATTCCGTAACAGTCGTATTGTGAACAATGCGATAAATCCAGCTGGAAAATTTTAGATTTTCGTCAAATTCATTAAGATTTTGCCAAGCTTTTAAAAAAGCCTCCTGCAAAATCTCCTCGGCTTCTGCAAGAGAAAAAGAGGAGATACGCAAAATATAACGAATCAGCTTTTGCTCGTATCTATCATAAATACATGCAAAAAAATCAACATCTTGTAATGATTTTTGCACTAGCTCTTCATCACTAATACCTTCACAGTCTTTCACCAAGATTTTCATAACAGCATCATAACTGTAACTACAAGACAATTCAAATTTACTGGTTCAGATCTTACCTTACTATCTGCACTACTTGAGGCAGCTTCTCTAAAATTACATTAAGATCCCGTTCACTATAATCATTTCCAGATATATTTAGTGATTGTAAATTCTGCAAACTTCCAAGTTCATTGGGTAATCCAGTCAATTGATTATTAGATAAGTCTAAAGATTCTAGCTTGCTCAATTGACCAATCTCCGCAGGCACTCCTGTCATCTCATTATCACTCAAATTAAGCACTCTAAGATCACTCAGATGTCTGATTTCACCCTGCACAGCACCAGTCAATTTATTACCCGAAACATCCAACTCTTGAAGATCTGTCTTTTTAAAGACACTTTCTGGAATCTTCTTCAGATTCTGATTACTCAAATCCAAGCTATTTTTACCTAAAACCGTCTTTTCTGCTTTAACTGTATCTACAACCGAATCATCAGATTTTATAGACAGATCAGAACTAGAACAACTTGCTCCTAATAATCCTATTGCAGCTAACAGAAATAGTATATTTTTCATATAAATATCATTATATCCCTAATCACCTCTATCCTCAAATAATTGACATAAAGCAATAATACTGCTTAATTAGTAACATCAAAGGAAGTAACAGATGAACGAACATTTTCACAAATGCACATTTCTAGGATGTGACAACTTGGTCGCAAAGGGTCGTAAAGCCATGTTTTGCTATGCAATACACATCTTCTTGGGTGGTATGGATAGTGTCGAAGATTGGCGTGCCTACCTTGCGCGGTCCGTGAGAGATCACTCTCCAAAAACGGTCAAGTTTTATAAGCCAACCGAAGATGATCCAGAAGGTTTTGTTGATTTAGTTGATGGTATGGCAACTGAAATATGTGCTGATTGGCGCGTCTACTACGTGGGGGATCCTAATCAAAGAGATGACCATTACAGCGCATGCTATCATGCCAAAGGCAGTGCTAAGCGGTACCCTAAAAAAACAATCGTCATCTTCGAAACATCAGATCTACCAACGGACGATAATGTTGCAAACCTAAGAACTTACTATGATTGGCTCGAGCGTTTTCCAGAAGCTCATATCTGCGCCAGCGTAACTGATGCCATCTCGCGACTCGAAGAGCCTATTGGCAAATAAACTCAAAACCCCACGGTATCACCGATGGGGCTTTTTAATAATCTATCCTAGATTTCCCTGAATTAATTGGATTGTACAAAATATATTCACGGATATTATCCATTTCCCTATCATCACGGACGATTCGATCATAGAAACGTGGTTGCCATTGGAAATTGGGATGGGTCTGACGCACCTTGTGCGTAACACGTGATTTGAATGCACGCACAACGGCAGATAATGAATACGGATTCAACATCGGATTATTTACCACCGTAGAGACGCGATTCATCGCGTCTCCTCCCCAAACGTTTGTATTTTGCATATTGATATTTGTTTTGTGTGCATTTGAGACGCGATGAATCGCGTCTCTACGAAAATCGGGGCAATAATCCGAATCCAAATGTTTGTTAATGATTAAAATGCCGTGGATATGGTCTGGCATTATGATAATTGTGTCTAAAATTATAAATGGAAAATGAATTGGGATGTCGTGCCAATATTTATTAACGTCGCATCCAACCTCTGACAATCCCATGATTCGATTATGTATTTCACCGAACCATGGTTTTCGATCTTTGGTACAAATCGTAATAAAATAAGCTGCATCTTCGGAATAATCGTAATTGTGATAACGAATAGATGGTACTCGATATTTGTTTTTAAATAATTCTCTCCTCTCCATGTAATACCCGTGACACTTTTCTGAGAAGTTGTCAATAGTAAAATCTGAATATTGACAAAATATCAATCATGATGCTAAATATCGATGTCAATCACTGGAGGATTAGTAATGAAAGAGTACATTGTTATAACAGTTCGTCATGAGCCTGATCTTTCCAAAAAGAGACCAGAACCATTTCGTGAAATCGTTTCCGCTATCAATATCAAAGAAGCCCAAAAAAAAGCTGACTCCAAGCGTGACGGAGGCTTTTATCTCATCTTAGCTGTCATTAGAAGAGATTGTGTTAATGATGTTATGCGGTTGCTCTAGGTACGATTTTTTCGCCGACCACTTGGTCGGATTTTTTAATGACAAAACCATCACTTTCAGCTAAAATGAGCTGGTATGAACAAAGCCGATGCTCAGCAAAGAATAGCGAAACTTAGGCAAGAAATCGACCGTTATCGCTATCAATATCATGTCCAAAATAAACTCGAGATCTCCGAGGGGGCTTTAGATGCGCTCAAGCACGAGCTCTATAATTTAGAAGCCGAGCATCCAGAACTCATCACTCCAGACTCACCAACTCAACGCGTCGCCGGCGAGCCTGCTAAAGGCTTCGTCAAAGTCCAACATAAAACTCGTATGCTCAGCCTCGAGGACGTCTTTTCCGAGGAGGAGGCTGAGGAGTGGCTTACACGCATAAAAAAGCTCGACTCAAGAGTCACTGGCAATGGCTTATACGCAGAAGTTAAAATGGATGGCCTAGCTTGCTCACTCGTCTATGAAAACGGCACGCTCACTCTCGCAGCTACACGCGGTGACGGTCGAGTGGGGGAGGACGTCACAAAAAACGTGCGCACCATCGAAGCTATTCCTCTTAAACTCCGCCAGCCAACTTCAAAAGAGATAACGTCTTTCATCACCAAACATCACCAAGATCTCGATCACAAAAAAACTGAAGCCTTCCTCGAGCATCAAACAGGACGCTTCGAAGTGCGTGGCGAGATTTACATGACGCGCTCAGGCCTAACGAAGCTAAACAAAGAACTCAAAAAGCGAGGTGAGGCAGAGCTAGCAAATCCCAGGAACGCCGCAGCCGGAGGTCTCCGTCAACTCAACGCCAAGATCGCCGCAGAGCGCAAACTTACTTTCTTCCCTTGGCAACTTGTCGCTGACGCTGGCTTAAATCTCCAAAGTCAGGAGGATGAACTTTTGGAACTTTTTGGCTTTCCAACAAATCCTTACAACAAACTTTGCAAAACAATCCCAGAAGTCAAAAAAGTAATGGATAAAATCGAGAAAGATCGCGATAAGCTAGATTATCAAATCGACGGCGTCGTCATCTCCATCAACAACAACAAGCGCCACGCCGACCTCGGCATTGTCGGCAAAACCCCACGCGGATCCGTCGCCTGGAAGTTCGCAGCAGAGCAAGGTACAACAATCGTCCGCGAGATAAAAGTCTCAGTCGGCCGCACAGGCGTACTCACCCCAGTCGCCGTCATGGACCCAGTCCAACTTGCTGGCACCACCGTCACTCATTCAACCCTCCACAACATGGACGAGATCGAACGCCTCGGAGTCAAAATCGGCGACACAGTCATCGTCGAAAAAGCAGGAGACGTCATCCCAAAGATTATAGAAGTTCTCCCTCGCTTTCGCACAGGAAAAGAAAAGAAATTCAAAATGCCAGAGAACTGTCCAATCTGCGGCTCAGAAGTTAAACGCAAAGATGGCGAAGTAGCAACCATGTGCTCAAACTCCAAATGCTTCGCTCAAGAACTAGCAAGTCTTGGTCACTTCGTATCCCGCCAAGCTCTCGACATCCGCGGCCTAGGAGGCAAAATCATCGAAACCTTTTTGCAAGAAGGTCTTGTCAGCGAACCAGCAGATCTCTTCCGCTTAGAACCAGGTGATTTTGGCGGACTCGATGGATTCGGCGAGGTATCATCAAATAAACTAGTCAAAGAAATCCAAGCACATCGCCAAGTTCAACTCGATCGCTTTATCTACGCCCTAGGTATCCGTCACGTCGGCTTCGAAACCGCAGTCCTCCTCTCGCGTCAGTTTAAATCTCTAGACAAACTCCGCTCCGCAACAGTCGAAAGTCTCGCAGAAATCGAAGGCATCGGCGAAGTAATGGCGCAATCAATCGTCAATTACTTTAACGACAAAGACGAATCCAAGCACCTCAACAACCTAATAGCCTTCGTCGACGTAGGACGCAGGACGAGCGACGTAGGACGAGGTCCGTTAAGCGGTACAAGTTGGGTTTTTACAGGAAGCTTAGAGTCAATGAGCCGCGATGAGGCAAAGGAAAAAGTCCGCCAGCTCGGCGCAGACGTATCCGAGTCAGTATCTAAAAAGACAACATTCGTCGTCGTTGGCGAAGATCCGGGGAGTAAAGCAGAGAAAGCTAAAAAGCTGGGAGTAGAAGTCTTAAATGAAAAAGATTTCCTAAGGAAACTGTCTTGAACCTTGATTCACTTGATTTTTCGCTCACAATTTTCAGGATTTAGATTAATGTAGAATTTAATCTTATATCGTCTTGTTAAAATTTTGTATTTTAACCAAGTAGCATCAGTTCCGATAATGTAAAATATTATCGCGGTAGCGATTCCAAACATTTTTAATTTTTAATTCTCATTCGAGTCTGAGCCTGAGGACTCCTCCCTCAGAGTCGAAGACATAATTTTTAATTAAAATCAGTTCGGTATGTTATAATACGCCCATGTCAGACGTAAAAATTCGTAGTGTCCTCAGAGAATTTTGGGTTTACATAAAGCCGTACAAATGGTGGATGGCTCTTTTTGGATTGATGTTGATAGCTGCCACGATTCTAACTGTAATAATACCTCTCTACTATAAAAAATTGTTTGATACCATTGCGAGTGGTTCATCTGCAGACGAGGCGGTGCTTATGGCTCTGGTTGGAATCGTCTTTACCATACTCGTTATTAATATTATAAAAGAAGTATTTTATCGGATTTCAGGTTTTGTTGATGCATATACTTCAACCCACATTACTGAAGATATGGATGAGGGTGTCTTTGATAGGTTGCAGAAGCATTCTTATAAATTTTATACAGATAATTTTGCGGGTGGTTTGATGCAAAAAATTAAGCGCTTTTCACAGTCATATAACACACTGAGCATGATCTTTTTTTGGAATCTGCTTTCATTGCTGATTCTGATGACTGGATCGATGTATATCCTATTTCTAAGAAATATATGGCTTGGTACAATAATGCTTGTATCAGTTGCAGGTATCATATCAGCAAACCTAGCATTTTCAATTTGGAAATTAAAATTTGATGAAATACGAGCTCAAAAAGATTCAAAAGCCTCTGGTATTCTTGTCGACTCAATCACAAACAATATAAATGTAAAATTGTTTAGTAGTCGCAAGCACGAACTCGCACTATATTCAAAAGCGCGTGGAGGATTGCGAAAGGCTGAAATGGTTTCTTGGCTCCTCGCAGAAGGAAGCTTCGGTTTGCAGGCTCTACTATTTCTTTCAGTAGAATTTGCTGTTATGTACGTCGCTGTTCACTTATGGAGAGATGGGTTACTAACAATTGGTGATTTTGCTTTAATTCAGGCTTATGTTATCGGTCTTATGGAACGCATTTGGAATATTGGCAGATCTATGCGCCGCGTCTACGAAGCTTTCGCCGACGCTAAAGAAATGGTAGAGATTTTAGAAACACCAATCGACGTCAAAGACAAACCCACAGCCAAACAGCTTAAAGTCACAAATGGCGAGGTAAAATTTAATAACGTGGATTTCAACTACAATCAAACTCGAAAAACTTTACAAGATTTTAACGTCACAATTCAACCAGGAGAAAGAGTAGCGCTTGTTGGTCCATCGGGCGCTGGTAAATCAACGATGGTAAAATTGTTAATGCGCTTTCATGATGTCACAAGCGGTAAGATCCTCATCGACGATCAAAACATTGCAGATGTTTACCAAGATAGCCTGCGCGAAGAAATCGGTTTTGTTCCTCAGGATCCAATTCTATTCCATAGGACGCTGAAAGAAAATATTCGCTATGGAAAAAGAAACGCAACAGATAAAGAAGTTATTACTGCATCAAAACTAGCTCGTTGCCATGATTTTATCAAAGATCTCCCCGAAGGTTATAAAACATATGTAGGCGAACGTGGAATCAAACTCTCAGGAGGCGAGCGCCAGCGTGTTGCCATTGCCCGTGCAATTCTAAAAAACGCACCAATCCTCATTCTCGACGAGGCAACGTCAAGTTTAGATTCCGAATCAGAGGCATTGATTCAAGATGCGCTCAAAATTTTAATGAAAGATAAAACTGTCATCGTTATAGCTCATCGACTCTCAACCATCATGCAGATGGATCGCATTATAGTTGTCGATAAAGGAAAAGTAATGGACGAGGGAACGCATCAAGAATTGCTTAAACACAAGGGCCTCTACCAAAAACTCTGGAGCATCCAAGCCGGGTCATTCATGAAATAAACAACCTAAACCTCGAACCCTGACCACTGTCTGAACCTTGATTAACTCGATTCACAATCAAATTTCCTTGATTACTTTAGGATTATAAATTTACATATTAGATTGTTCAATTAGTAATCATGCTTAATTAGGCGTGTAATCAGGTTTAATCAAGGTTCAGACAGTTGCGATCAAAGCTTTATTACGCTAAAGTAAGGTTCATATGAAACTAAGTAAAGAAGAGATCTCGCATCTGGCAACTCTAGCTCGACTCAAACTCGATGATGAGCAAATCGACAAAATGACCACGGACGTCGGATCTATTTTAGAATACGTAGAAGGAATCCAAAAAGTTGATGTCACAAACGTAGAGCCATTTGCAATGCCGGCTAAAGCCCAAGGTTTTCGCGAAGACGAAGCTTTTGATTGCGACGATCTCACTCGTGAACTTATCCTCGAGAACTTCCCAGGTCGCGCCGGTGATTTACTTGCAGCACCAGGTGTCTTTAATAATCCAAAAAGCTAATTATGTTGCCAAACGAACTTACAATTGTAGCAGCTTGCAAAGCTCTGGATGAAGGCAGTTTAACCTCACGGCAGCTCACTGAGGCTTGCCTCACACAGATCCAAGGAATGGATGGTGCTTTACATGCTTTTTTAGATGTATATAAGGAAGAGGCTCTTACACAGGCAGATCGTTCAGATATGCGTCGCGAGCAGGGGAATGCACTTGGTCCACTCGACGGCATCCCAATCGCATTAAAAGACAACATCATGATGCAAAACAAACGCTGTACAGCTGGCTCCAAGATGCTCGCTACCTACAATGCGGCTTATGATGCAACAGTAACTAAAAAACTCACTGATGCTGGCGCTGTAATTATCGGCAAAACAAATCTCGATGAATTCGCCATGGGCGGATCAACCGAGCAGTCAGCCTTTGGACCAACGAAAAATCCTCATGATCCAGATCGCGTACCAGGCGGTTCTTCTGGCGGCTCAGCCGTCGCCGTCACTGCCAACATGTGCCTTGCCGCACTCGGTTCCGACACTGGCGGTTCAATCCGTCAGCCCGCATCGTTCTGCGGAATCACTGGCTTAAAACCAACTTACGGCAGAGTATCTCGTTCTGGCCTCATCGCTATGGCATCGTCTTTTGATCAAATCGGACCACTCACAAAAACAGTTGAAGATGCCGCATTAGTCCTCTCCGTCATCCAAGGTCAAGACAAAGCAGATCAAACAACAGCAGAAGTCGAAAACTTCACACCAGATTGGAAAGATTCTATCAAAGGCTTAAAGATCGGTTTACCACGCGAGGCTTGGGCAGCTAAAGGAATCCAAGATCACGTTCGTGAACGTACCGAACATGCTCTAGGTGTTCTCAAATCCCTAGGCGCAGAACTCGTCGATATCGACCTCCCATACGTCGACGAAGCACTTGCAGTCTACTACGTCCTAATGCCATGTGAAGTATCAGCAAACTTATCGCGCTTCGATGGCATTCGCTATGGAAATCGCAAACAAGGTTTGCCACTTTTTGATACTTACGCTCATTCCCGCGCCGAAAACCTCGGCCCCGAAGTCCAGCGCCGTATCCTCATCGGCACTTTCGCCTTGTCATCCGGCTACATCGACGCTTACTACGTCCATGCTAAAAAAGTACAGACACTAATCCGCGATGGCTACAAAAAAGCATTCGAATCAGTCGACCTCATAGTCACCCCAACGGCACCAACAACAGCTTTCAAACTCGGCGAAAAACTGGCAGATCCACTCTCAATGTATCTCGAAGATATCTTCACAGTCTCAGCTAACGTCGCAGGCTTACCGGCAATTTCTGTCCCTTGTGCTAGCAATGGTCAGATGCCGGTTGGGTTACACTTGCTCGCACCGTGGTTCGAAGAAGCAAAGTTACTATCAACAGCTAAATTGCTTCAAGATCAACTATAATACCCTGTAGGGATGAACCTTGTTTTCATCCGTTCTATCGCCGAAGGCGTTGCTAATTAAACTGTGATAACAGCACGGGCGATCACAAGGATACGCCCCTACGACTGAAAAAATATTTATGTTTGAAGAAACCGTCTTTTATAGTGAAACTGCCTCAGGCGGTTTAGAACTAAATTTGCTAATTGGATACGCTTTAGCAGCCTTTTTAATTTTAGTGCTATTTGTCATTGCTATCGTTTGGCTCAAAAAGAAATTTTCCCGCCCCGAACTTTATGGAATGACTCGCGAGCAAGTAGAGAAAAAGTGGAAGCAAATAATCGCAACAAGTAAATTAAACGGTGACATGGGCCTCAAGCTCGCCATCATCGAAGCAGACAACCTCCTCGACGCAGCTCTAAAATCTCTCGTCATGCCCGGCGACACTCTCGGTGAACGCCTCAAATCCGCAGGATATAAATATCCAAAAATTAAAAACGTCTGGTGGGCACATAAACTCCGCAATAACCTCGTCCACGACCATTCTTTTAGATTAAACTCAAGTCAGGCAAAAAAAGCACTTAATGAGTTTGAGAAAGCATTGAAAGTCTTGAAGGTGCTATGATTTCATATTGTCTGAACCTTGATTAAACATGATTCTCGTTCATATTAACTTGATTACTATAGGAATCATTCAATAAGTAATCAAGAAAATTAGGTTTGTAATCAAGCTTAATCAAGGTTCAGACGGTGGGCAGGTTCAAAAGCTATGCTTCCTTACTTCCAATTTACCAAAATCTCCCTAGGTTTCCTCGACATCCAAGTTTGGGGTCTTTTAGTTGCTACGGGGCTTTTATTTGGAACCTGGATTAGTGCGCGTCGCGCACAGCAGCAGGGGATTAATCCCAAATTAATTTGGGACGGAGCTTTTTGGGCATTCCTGTCAGCCTTCCTTGGCGCACGTATCTTCCACATTCTTTTTTATGATCTAGGTCACTATCTCCAATATCCTATAGACGCTATCAATCCCGCTTTGCCAGGCTTCTCAGTCATGGGCGGCTTTATCGGAGCCTCACTCGCTGTCATTATCTGGATTCGTAAGCATAAAATGCCATTTTTCAAATTCGCTGATGCATCCATCTTTGGCCTACCCTTTGGTCTCGCGATCGGTCGCCTAGGCTGCTTCTTCATCCACGATCACCCAGGAGTCGCCTGCACCTCAAATCCACTTTGCATCATCTACCCTGATGGAATCGCGCGCCACGATCATGGCTTATACCTCTCAATCCTCGGTGCTATCACAGCTACTATCTTTTTTATCCTCGGACGCAAAAAACAACATCCTGGATTTTTCCTCGCCCTCTTCGTCATCATCTATTCAATCTCCAGATTTTTCCTAGACTTCTACCGCGCCATCGACGCCCGTTACTTTCATCTCACACCGACGCAGTGGATCCTCATACCTCTCGCAGGCCTTGGAATCTGGCTCATCATCAAGAGTAGACAAAATCAATAAAATCTGCCATCCTAACCGCAGTTCTTTGAAAGGGGTGGAAAATGGACAAAGAAAATAGAAATTCCGCTTTAGGATTATTTGCGCTAAGTCTCATTTGTAGTTGGAGCTGGATTGTTACATGGATTTATGACATTCCGTTGTATCCATCTTTATTTACATTCACGATATCTGGCCTATCAGTCTACTTCATGTGGCGGATAATCCGCTATGTCGCTGTAAATACAGGCTGGAAACAGATCGGCATTATCAATACACCGTTACGCGACGAGCGATCCAAAAAGTCATCCTGGATACCCATCGCCATGCAAGTCCTGCTTGATTTTAGTCTACTATCAATCGTTCCAATCCAGAGCTATCTAGGACGCCAATTTTCTGTTTTAAACTTCGTAATCTCCAGCCTCCTACTTGTCTTCATAAGTATCAAGTGGCACGAGTACCTCAAAACTCGAAACACAGTCAAAACCTAACAACCGTTCCAAGACGGTTTTTTATTGACATTTTTACAGTTTTATGTTTACTTTAACGTAGCACTATAAAAGGATGTAGAAATGCAAAAACTCAAAGCCATATCGATCTGGGTTTCCATGCTCATTGGTTTTTTTCTCAGCTCATGCTGGATAATCTATTACACGACCAACCTTTCCAACAAAGAAATCTTGCTCGTAATCGCTGCAACAGTTGGTGGTTTAGTTATAATGAGATCTACGCTTCATACAAGCTTGGCTATGTATGAGTGGCGTTCCACTGGTCTGTTTTGGATTCCTGAACCTAAAACAAATCAGGTTAAAGCTAAAACGCCCTTCTACCTCAGCATTATATTTGATTTTTCCTTTATCTGCATTTTTGATATTCGTGTGATCTTTTTCGAGCATATAACAGCTGATACGCAATACATTTGGTTAGCGCTAATAAGTTACACGATTTCAGCCATGGCCGCTGGTTTCATTGTAGGAAGGTGGATACGCTACCTACGCTCTTAACTCTAACTCCGTCACATAGGCGGTTTTTTGTTTTGGCTTTTGCATGGTAAACTGTCTAAATTATGTACGAATGCATCATTATCGGTGGAGGTCCTGCCGGAATGGCAGCTGCGGTTTATCTCGCGCGCCAAAAAGTAAATTTTTTAATGCTCTCTGGCGAAGATGGCGGACAAGTCACAAAAAGCACAGAAATCGAAAACTATCTCGGTTTCCATCTTTTAGATGGGATGCATGTCTATGAAAAGTTTCAGGAGCACTTAAAAGATTACGAAAAAGATTTTGAGAAAAAATCCGGAGAATTCGTCACCGACGTCCAAAAGTCAAAGTCCGGCTTTACCGTCAAAACTGCAAAAGGGGAGTATGAAAGTAAAACTGTCCTAGTCGCCACCGGCACAAAACACCGCGAACTTGGTGTCCCCGGCGAAGCTGAATATAAAGGTAAAGGTGTAACATATTGCGCAACCTGTGACGCGCCTCTTTTTCGGGATAAACAATGCTACATAGTCGGCGGAGGCAATAGTGCTCTCGAGGCCGCACTTTTCCTTGCAAAATATACAGATAAAATCACCATCCTCTCGATAGACGCTGAACTACATGGCGACGAAGTCCTAATCGAAAAAATCAAAGCTGATCCAAACATAAGATTCGTAGGTCAAACAAAAACAGTTGCCATTACCGGCGAAACTATGGTGAACGGTATTACATATAAAGATGCTCACGATAAAGAAATCCACGAATCGGCACAAGGAATCTTCGTCGAAATCGGCCTTATCCCTGTCACAGATTTCATCAACATCATCGACAAGAATAAATGGAACGAAATTGTTGTCGATAAAACCAATGCCACCTCAGTCGAGGGCATCTGGGCAGCTGGCGATTGCACCGACATCACAGAAAAACAAATAGCCGTAGCAGTCGGCGAAGGCTCAAAAGCCTCCCTCCAAATTATCAAATACTTACAATCGCAAAAATAGCCTCAAGCTTCTAGAAGCTAGCAGCTAGAAGCTAGAAGCTAGTCATGAAAGATTTGACGTTAAGTTTGCGTATACATACAATAGACCCCTATGAATTCTGAAGATCAAATCAGAAAAATTTTCCTAATTGGTGCCGGCATATTGCTGGTACTTATTGTAGGTGGGCTTATTTGGGCAATAATGTCAGACACGGGTGGTGGGGATAAGATTGATCCCAATATCACATTTAATGATGCTTTAAATCCAACAGCAGGTCCATCAGATGCTAAAGTCACAGTTCGTATTTATAGTGATTTTCAATGCCCAGCTTGCCAAGTGGCAGAAGCAGAGCTTGCGGATATTCGTAGCGAGTATCAAGATCGTGTTAGATTTATATGGAATGATTTACCGCTTACACAAATACATAAGAACGCAACAGCCGCAGCATTAGCAGCACGTTGCGCTGGTGAACAAGGGAGATTTTGGGAATTTGCAGAAAAAACCTTTCAAACTCAAGGTATTTGGGAACATGCTACAACCCCACGTGATCATTTCTATGATTTAGTGGATGATTTGAATTTAAACCAAGACAAGTATAATGAATGTTTATTTGATGAAAAAATGATGGATAGAGTAGAGAATGATTTTCAAGAAGCTATCTCAATGGGTTTAACTGGAACACCAACATTCTTTATCAATCGAAAGAAGATAGTAGGCGTTATAGATGCTACTTCCTGGCGCATGGAACTCGACGCAGCACTAGCAGAATAATTGTTTGACAATAACCCGCGCAACCATAAAAATAACTCAGTTATCTTAAAAATTTAAATATTTATCCACAATAATAATCTATGGAGAATACACAAAAACCTGGGAACAGTATTTGGGAATCTAGCCCAAAAACAACCTTTGCACTTGGTCTCATCGCCGGCGTAGCCGTCATGTCCACGATCGCATTGGTTTTCGTCCTCAACTTTTTAATGTCAGGGAAAGACTTGGGCGCTTTAGCACAGGGCACTAATCAACCAGCTGTACAAGTACCGCCTACAGCTCAGCCACCTAGTGACATCCCAACCGAACTTCCACCCGCAGCTGATATCCGTACTATCGATGAATCCCGCGATCACATATGGGGAAACAAAGACGCTAAGATTACATTAGTCGAATACTCTGACTTTGAATGTCCGTTCTGCAGTCGTCACTACAACACCATGAAGCAGATCAAAGAGACTTATCCTAATGATGTTCGTATCATTTTCCGTCACTTTCCACTGTCTTTCCATCAGGAAGCACAAAAAGCTCATGAAGCATCAGAATGTGCAGCAGATCAAGGAAAATTCTGGGAGATGTATGATGCGATCTTCGAGGCCAACCTTGTAGGCAATATGAACGTAGCTAAATGGAAGAGCACTGCAGCAGATCTCGGCTTAGACACAACTAAGTTTGATTCATGTCTTGATGGTGGTGAAAAAGCTTCTCGCGTAGCCGAGGATCTCACAGAAGGCTCGAGCGCAGGTGTCGAAGGTACTCCAGCAACATTTGTTAATGGTCAAATCGTCTCAGGTGCATTACCATTCGATTCTTTCAAACAGATTATAGATGCAGAACTTGGTAGCTAAACTACAAACAGTAAAACTAAAAGACAGGCAGTGCCTGTCTTTTTGTCACTTATAGAGGGTTGTATTATATCGTCGCAGTGCTAAAATCTATCCATATTAGCAAAGACGGATAATTCCTAACAATTTTAATCACAAAAATATTAGTATGCAGAAAAAAATTCTAATAATTGCGGGTGCATTCATTCTCGCCATAGTACTTGGTGCTGGTGCTTGGTATTTCTTAATCCGCGAAGATGCTCCAACTCAAGTAGTGCCATCAGAACAGATTACTACCAGTTCCACTGATCCAGCATTCCAGCTACCAGTATCCTTGCCAGAACTTCCTGAAATTGTCGCTCGTGTAAACAATGTAGATATTATTAAAAAAGATCTCGAATCTACCGAAGCTAGAATCCTTGCAGGGCAAGGTATCGACACCTCTACACTCACTTTAGAAAATCTTCAGCAACTTAGGGCTCAATCTCTTGATACTCTTGTTTCCAATCAGCTACTAAGGCAAGTATCAGCAAGCTCTGGTATAACTGTAGAACAAGCAGAGATTGATGCACAAGTTGAAGTTATCAAAGGACAATTCGAACAACCAGAACAATTTGAGCTAGCGCTTGTTCAGCAGGGTATTTCCCAGGAAGAGTTTCTTGCCAATGTAAAATCAGATCTTGCTATTCAAAAATATCTTGATAACAAACTAGGACTCGCTGCTATCGATGTAACCGAAGAGGAACTTACCGCTCTCTACGAAAAACAGGCACCCCTTACAGCCGAACCCATGCCACCTCTAGCAGAAATTCATGATGAATTTAAAGCTTTTGCAGTTCAGCAACAGCAACAAACACTGATCGTCGATCATCTAAAGGAACTAAGCACACAAGCAGAAATTGAGATCCTCATTCAGTAAAAGACATACTCAACATTAAAAAAAACAGGCTTTAGCCTGTTTTTTGTGTAGAATAAAGTAAATATAAAGTGCATATATTGACATTTTGGCTATAATCTGCCATCTTTATACCAACGAAAGGCAACGCAATGAAACGGATGATTACAATCGCACTTTTCTCTGCACTTTTCATCAGCACCCAAGGGTGTGAGAAAAAGGGGAAAACTACCACCGTACAACCCGACTATGGCTGTCGAGCACGAACTGGCACCGGCGTACCTCTAACCAACTATGAGATTGGAGTTGGCGGCGTGGAGTATTACGCAAGTGATGCAAGCACCAAATCGGGGGCTGTCAGAGAAGCTCGCGCAGAGTACATGGGTAATAATCCAGATGCAAAAGAAAGTAAGATAAGAGTCAATTGTTGGAGCTGTGGTACAAAAGGTCTAGACAAATATGGAAGAGAGGCCTGCGAGCCTAAGATCGTAAGAGTAGGCGGCTCTAAGGGCTGTAGCGTTTCCTCAGTAGGTAGATAACCGCAACTCTGCGGTTTTTTTGATTCTAAGCATCTAGACAATAATCAAAATTTATGCAAAGCTCTTATCAACGAAAGGTCTGCACATGAAAAAGATTATCGTGCTCGCACTTTTTATTGGATTCTTTGTAGGCTGCACTGAATCAAAAGTAGAGCCTATGAAATCACAGCCTAAGTATGAAGGTTCAAATGATGATTTGCCACCATTAACCTATGGCTGTAGAGCTTGGGTGCAGACCTCCAAAGGAAGCAGACGCTCAATGTACCGTAGCTCTACCGCTTCAAGTCACTCTAAGGCAATTAAGGAGGTACGGGAAAGGTATAAGGAAGAGTATCCTGGAGTTAGAAATTTTGAATCCAATTGTTGGGATTGTGAAAATCTCAATCTAGGAGCAAAAGAGCGTGATATATGTACAAGAGAGGTTTGCGCTAGATAGCCATCATGAGTCTACTTAATAGTTGTCGTGAACTACTCACGACTTTTTTTATTTAGATAAGCACATCTAGACAAAACAGTATTATTATGCAATGATTCAGTCAACGAAAGGATTACACATGAAGAAGTTTTTCATTTTTGCACTTTTGACAAGCTTGATGGTGTTTCTCGGTTGCAGTAAAAAAGAAAAGACAGACTATACATATACTTGCCTCGTAGGCTATTGGGAACCTATCCCAGACGACAAATATTCTGGGGAAAGATTCCATAACTATCTTCATAATAGTAAGTCTGTAACAGCAGATGCAGCGCTGTTCGAAACTCTGGATATATACACCAAACAACACCCCAAGGTAAAAATTGATAGAATCAAATACACCTGCAGAGCTTATACAGATGATAGCAGAGATTATGTGTGGATGTTTCTAGCAATAAAATCACAAGGTCATCAAGTTGATACACCAGAATCACATCAAGATCCTCAACCAGATCACAAGCCCAAGTCAAAGAAAAATTCTTATCACGCCAAGTATGGCTGTAGAGCTTGGGTGCAAACCGAAAAGGGGAGTAGGAATTCTATGTATCGACCTTCTCATGCTCATACCCATGATGCAGCTGTGGCGGAGATGAGGTATATGTATACAATAGCCTACCCTTCAAGGGTCAACTTCGAATCGAACTGTTGGGAATGCGATCTGTGGGGACTGGACACAGATGGTCGCGAGGTCTGTAAAAAGCATTCAAAATCTCAATAAATCAGTCCTACCAAAAACTCTCAATATCCGCGAAACTCGCGGATTTTTTTATCACGCCCCACCTTGCTTTAGTGTGGCGGTGCCACGTGATGCAAAAGTAAAAAGCCCAGCTTTTTGCTGAGCATTTTACGGCGGTGCCACGTGAGACAAGCGAAAGCCCTCGCTTTCGCGAAGGCTTTTACGTGGCGGAGGGGGAGGGATTCGAACCCTCGATACCTTGCGGTATACTCGCTTTCCAAGCGAGCGCACTAGGCCACTATGCGACCTCTCCAATATTCATTTGTGTAGCAAAGCTTACCTGAAACTCCCAATTATTTCAAGATCTACAATTGTACAACCAAAAATCCGCCTTTCGGCGGATTTTTTCGTAATTCGTTGTTCGTTGAGCGTTAGCGAATTGGTTCATTATTCACTCTGATACTCATCATCCTGCTAGCAGCATTGGTAAAGTTAGAGCTCATCCATGCATGCGAGAGTCCGCTATACGCGAGAGCGCGGTTTGCATCCCATTCTGAAGCTGTCTCAGGCTTTTTACCATAGATACGCTCGAATACTCCGATGGCAGCATCCTCTGCGCTTAGATCGCGAATTTGAGGACGAATACCATAGGTCATGATCTTAATTGCGATATCATCTTTAGATTGTCCTCTATCTGCACTTCTTCCGTAAATTGTCTTAAAAGTATCTTCTACAGCTTTCTCACGATCAGTATTCAGGTTAAGAGGTAGAGTTGTATTTCCAATCTTTATAGCATTTTGCCAATCGCATTCATCGAGTGGCACTCTGCTATATACAGCTCTAAAACTATTTACAACACCTGCTCTTTCACCTTGACCAAGTCTGAGGTTGCTTGCAGTTCCATAATTTACAAAATTCTGTACAGCAGCGAGCAGAGTAGAGCTTAAATCAGTTGGCACAACACGTGGAGTCAAAAGCGCATTAAAGTATTCCTCTAAGCTCACATCACGCTCAATACCAAGGTGACCAAGAATCTCATTAACAATCGAGCTAACATACAAAGCTTCGACCTCTGTCAAAACACATAATGGAGCTTCATCCTCTACACCCAATACACGTGGAGTTGGGGCTGGTGTAGGGTCAAGAATTCCACCAGTGGATCCGCCACCACCGCCTCCGCCTCCGCCAGTTGGTGGGACATAGCCACCGCCTCCGCCACCTTGAGATTTATCATTATTAGTTATCGTACAGGTTCTTGTCTGACCAGCTAAAATTGTACCAGTGCAATCCTCAGAGTAGGTCGTATCATAATTATCATAAGTTTCCTCAGTCACAGAATAATCACCAGGGCCAACGGTCATCTCAGTTCCACTAGCATTTCCAGGGAAAGATGTTGTAGCCATGGTTGGAATAATCACATATGCCATTTGAGTCATAGCCATCGTATAAGCTGTATCACCATTTTTTGGGGCAGTATACTCAACATTTATAGTGAAGTCTGACGAAACACCTGACAAACCATTATCATTAATAACTTCTTTAATAACAATCAACTTGGCATTTGGTTCGTTAGAATAGTCATTGTTTGTAATTGTACATGTTCTAACCTCTCCATCTGCTAAATATCCACTACAGTCATCTGACATAGTGCCTTGATAACCCTGCATGCTATCTTCTGTAACAGTATAATCGCCAACTTCTAATACATATTCTGTTCCAGATGCATTTCCAGCAAAAGAAATTGTCGAAGTAGTACTTGATGTCGTCAAATTAATCGAAAGATTAAAGTCACTCGAACCAAGCTCTCCACCCTGATCATTCACGACTTCTTTAATAACAATCAAAGTACCAGTATCAGCTTCTGCTGGTGGTACGTAAACATCGTCATTTGTAACCACACATCTTACTAATCCACCTTCGTTTAGATATCCACTACAGTTTGTCGAATAGCTTACACCATAACCAGTTGCTTCAGCTTCTGTAACATTATAACTGCCAGTCTCAACTACCAAAGTAGTTCCGGTCGAACTACCCGCAAATTGCAAAGTCGAAGTAGTGCTACTAGTCGTCAAATTCAAGGAAAGTGTAAAATCACTCGCAACCGCTGTCCCAGAATCATCATTCACAACATCTTTGATAACAACGATAGTTCCAGTCGCAGCAGAAGGTGGCGGTACATAAGCATCATCATTTGTCACTGTACAAGTCTTAGTCTCGCCAACCGCTAAAGATCCAACACAATCAGCTGAATAGCTTTCTGTATATTCAGTCGAAGTTGTCTCGGTTACCGCATAGGTGCCAGCAGTTAGAATGAAAGTAGTTCCAGTTGCATCACCAGCAAAACTCTGAGTGGATGAAGTCCCACCATCAGAGTGATCTAAACTTAGTTGAAAGTCCGAAGCCGTAGATGTACCGCTATTATCATTAATTACATTCTTGATCACCATCAAAGTACCAGTCGTTGCAGGAGGCGTAATCGGTGACATTGAATTCGTAAAAATACAAGTTGCAGTCATCTGTGGCTTAGCTGCAAAAAGTGACGTTGTAGCTGTTGATCCATTAAAAGCGCAATTCGTTCCTAGGCCGTAAGCAAAAGAATAACCATCTGGACCGGTTCCCTCAGTAATCGAATAAACTCCATCTGTATCTATATTATTTATTGTCACGCTATTTTCACCTGTAATAATACTGTAAACAGATTGCCCATTTATCAGCGGGCTCACATTGAAGTTCCACATATCAGGTGTCGCATTGCCATCGGCAACATCTTTTTGAATCGTCAAAGATGGTAATTGCAAAAGTTCACCACTATCAATAGGTATGCTATTACTACCACCCGATCCAGCATTAATGTGCATCGAAGACCCTGGGAACTCGCTAGAGTCAGGACCTAGGCGTCCGCAAAATAGCACATAGACAGTTGTATTTGCTGGAGCTGATTGTAAAGTAATATCGTAATGCCTCTCCTTATCATCATCAGCTATTGGGTCTGCACTGTTTTTACCTCCATAAGGACCGGCAATTAATGTGCTAACAGTCCCAGTCGTACTTTCAAAACCTGTGACTCCACTAAAATCAGTATCTAAAAAATTAAAATCTGATAAATTATCAGCAGTATCAGGATCGCCAACAAAATTTAATTCAATACCTTCCAAGTGGTCTACGCCTACCACATCAGTGCTGTTTCCAGAGTGATGAAAGTCATAGACAATCGAAAAATTAATATCTGTTGCAGCACTATCATTATTAGTAACTTCAACTGAGACGGGAACGCAACCACTTTCGGGGTAGGCTCCAACATTGCCAGTACCAAATGCACCGGCACCTGATCCTAAAGATTGGTTTAAAACAAAACCTTTAGCATCATACTGTGGACCGGGAGCTGCTTGCGCCGTAGTCCATATCGCTATACCTAATATTACAGCAATTAGCGAGAGGAATTTGGGTCTAAAAAACATATTATTAAAAAATTCGTTTTATAATGATTATATATAAATTTAATTAGTGTAAGATTAAATCTTATGTAGTTTGACACAGACTGTGAAGAGTAGGTCAAGCGGTAAGCTTTTTATAAAATTGAAAAATCACAAAAAAAGTATACATAATTTAGTCATTAGCAGTAAATAACTCTAATCGTTATATTTTTAATGATTTTCTTTAATTAAGAAAACGCGTAAGTGTATCAATAATGAGTTCAAGACATCATGTAGGATAATTAGAATTAAGTTTTTATAAATTAGTCATAAAACCTAATAAGATAAAAACTTGTTTATCCCCAGTTAGTTGTGCTACAAAGTATGTATATGAATCACAGATTATCGCTATTACTATTAGCATCAGCCCTCCTCATTTCCGGAGGATGCATCGATACCGAATCCCTAACAGCCTACATGGAGTCTGAGTCAGAAGATAGTTCCTGCCAAACATTGGACTACGGCATTAGAGAATTTAACTTACAATCCAGTTTACCCATTCTCTCAAATTCTCATGATGTACGAATCGTAGTAGCGCAAATTGGTGATTGTGAAGCGAGCGCATTAACAGTTTCAATTTATGAGGATGAGCGCCTTGTCTCACAGCATGAAATCGAGAAGCCCATAGAATTCTCACAGTTCACAGTTGACTGGACCCCAAATAAAAATACTGCAGTTACGCTACAAGCTAAGATCGAGTTATTAGATGATGATACTGAAAACAACTCTGAAGAAATTATTGTTCAAGCATACCCCCTAGGTAACTACCTAAGTATTTCAGATTTATCGGCAGATATAATCAACGCATCAAGTACTCGCACTGAAATGTTTACGGTTGTTAGCCCAATTCATATCTCAGATATCAAGCTTTACCTTAAAAAATCCGAAGACTCTCAAGAAGAGGTCAATATAAAAGTAAAATTATCATCAGATGATAATGGTAAGCCGGGGACTGTCTTAAAAGAAGTAGAACACACTATTAAACCCAATGATCAGTTTGATTGGTTTACGATTCCTTTAGAGCAGGTCACGAACGCTGGAAACTACTGGCTCACCGTATCAAGTAAAGACGCTGATTTACTTTGGCACTATAGCCGCAGAGAGATGCAGGGCTCAGAACAAGTGCTACTAGAGACAGAATATAAAATAAATAGCTCCACAGCCATTTTTATTAAAGATGCCTGGGAATTGTTGCCTGAAAAAGATTATACCTATAAAATTTATGCTGGAGGTGCCGATGAGTCATCAAGCTCTAATTGATCAAACTGCAGAAGAGATTAAGACCAGATTTAGCGGAGAAGGGAATGGTCATGATTGGTGGCACATCCATCGAGTTTGGATGATGTCAAAGCGAATCCATCAAACTGAAAGCGGAGATCTACTTGTCATAGAACTCTCTGCTTTATTACATGATATTGCCGATTGGAAATTCTCAGGCAATGATGATTTTGCTGGTGGCCGTGAATCACGTAAATGGCTAGAATCACTCAATGCCCCAGAGCCAATCATTACTTGTGTTGTAGATATTGTTGATCACGTCTCTTACAAAGGCTCAGATGTACCAACTCCCATGTCTACTATTGAAGGCGAAATCGTCCAAGACGCCGATCGACTCGATGCCATTGGTGCCCTTGGCATTGCGCGTTGTTTTGCATACGGCGGCTCTAAGGGGCGTTTGATGCACGATCCTGATGCAGACCTTACTCCAAAGTCAGCCGAAGCTTATCGCACCGACAAAAGCACATCTCTTCAGCACTTTTACGATAAATTGCTATTACTTAAAGACCGTATGAATACACAGTCAGCGCGATCTATCGCCGAAGGTCGTCACATATTCCTGCAAGTCTACGCCGAGCAATTCCTCGAAGAGTGGGATGCTCGCCGTTAAACCAACTAAAAATCAGAGCCACTCAGCTCCGATCTTTTATACTGTGTCAACTCTTGTAAGTTGTCAGTTGTAAGTCAGTATTTACAGCCCCAGTACTTCCTCAAAAAACCCTTCAGCCTCATCCATACTCATGGCATTGTAAGGAATGTAAACCTGGCGATGATCTGGAGGATTTAACCAAATACCAGCTCTAAAAGTCACAGTAGTTTGCCCAACTACATGGCAAATTTCATCTGTAAAATCATCATTCCAGTCACAATCCTCTTTATCTTTAGTTTGTGTCAATCCAAATTCAATTCTTTCTAATCTTTGTGTAGTTACATTGATATTTACTGCCATATGCAAAACGCGAGCATCTTCCAAGTTATCATTATAATCCTCACGCGCGGTTGCAATTGCCTCACTACGCACTGTACGATTTTCTATCTTATAGGCTTCATTCAACTCTAATTGATATTCTCGATACAAAACATTTTTATTGATACCAACTCGCACGCGAATGATATCCTCACCCGCAGCGTTCTTAAACGTCTTCTCAGTGCGAAGTACCTGTAAAAACTCCTTGTCACCTAAATTCTGAAACATTCCCAATATCTTTTCAGTTGGATCTACATCAGCAGGTGCAATCGGTGGCAATAAATCACCCATATCCTCATCTTGTGGCGCATCAAAAGAAAACCATCTTTGGGTAACAGGGGAAAGATCAGCGCCAAGTTCTGCTAATTGAGTTTTTAGCGACTCTGGTAACTGATCAACTTTTACATACATGTTTGGCTTAACAATTCTCCAAAAGATCTTTAACGGATCAGAAATCGTAAAAACATCTTCGGCATCCTCTATATATAACTTGTTGATTTTAAAGTAACCTTCGCCGTCCTGATAACCATCCTCACCTTTAGGTAAACTTCTTTGTGCAAAGCTCATCGAAAATGATGCACGCTCTGGCCCATTGCTATAACTCTTATCCCAGATATTCTCTCGAAGATCCATGTGTAACTCACCAGACATGTTCATTCCAGTGTCCGGATCATAATTAGCTAAAGTCTGATTTAAAATATCCTGCGGTGTGGCAGCAAGTGCGCTAGATGCGTAAAAAATCACAGCAAAAGCAACTGCATAACCTAGCAAATAAGTAATTTTTTTCATAGTCACAATATTATATAACGTCAAACGCCAAACGTCTAACATTGCTCGTGATGAACGTGATGAACGTGATTTGTGTTATAATAGTCAAAACTCGTAAATTATATATATGAAGAAAAACGCAGGTAATAAAAAATGGAGCATTATCATCTTGCTCTTACTTGCGATCGTCATACTGGCAGGCCTTTGGTGCCTGTTTTTTCGTATCGATCGCAAACTAATCGGTGATGCCATTGTGCTACGCCGCGCCACTGTTGAGGGTCAACTCACAGAAAATGCTTATGTCTCTATCCCTTATACAAAGGATAGTAGTAAGTACACTTTTATAAATATTGCTATCGATCTAAATAAAGATGGAAAATTTGATGCTTACCAATTAGAGGATGGTCGACAACAGGAGGAATGGATCGTTCATGATTATAATTCTAGGGTCTATGTTGAGGAGGGTGGTAGCTATAGCTTTGCGCTTCCAGATTTGGCTGCAGACGGACGCTTCGATTTTCCAATTGTCATAATGCTTTCAAAGAAATCGGCGTATGGAGAGTATAGCGGCTGGTGGTGGGGTGGAATACAGAGATCTTCTGCAGCCAAAGAAACTATAATCCCAGCTATCGAACGCGACGAAGTCCGTCCTCGCTTTAGCCCTGATCCAGATGGACTTGGAACTGGCGGCTTAGCACACTTTTTCGCAAAATCTGCCAACGCCGAGGAACCTCCAGCAGAAACTATCCCACAATCACCACCGCAAGCAGATCTTGATCGTCGCGACACAGCTCGCCGCATAAACGACGCAACTCTTACAGATACAGAAGGAACAGGCAGCGGAACAGAGCCAGTACTAACTCCAGAGGCTGACCCAGCTCGCATCGCACCAGACTCCACAAATTTCAACGTCTTTCATCCTCGCGTTCCAGATCTCCTTCAAGGACCAAACGAGTGTGTACCAATGTCTACTGCCAACTCATTGCTCTGGCTAGCAAAAGAAAACAATTTCGAGGATAAAATGCCTGCAACTCAAGCAGAGTTAATACAAGAACTAAAAACAGCATTTATCTGGAATGCACGTAGCGGAGTCAACGTCCCACGTCACTTTTTAGATGGTAAACACGCCATAGTAGAACGCCGCGAGCTCCCAATCGAAACTCACCAAGTTGGTGGTCGCTTTGATAATCAAATTATCGCCAAGATCGCCGAAGAACTCCGCAAAGGCCAAGATGTAGAGGTCGAATTCGAATATGGCGTCTACGACGGCCCTGGTTACACAAACTGGCGCCGAACAGGTGGCCACATGGTCACCGCCGTAGGAGCCTCAACAGCCGCCGGCGCAACATTACTCGATATCCACGATCCACTCAGCCCTGGCCCACGTCTTTTAGACATCTACCGCGTAGACGGCACTCGAGTCATCAATTACCGCTACCAAGGCAGATCAACGACGTACATCCGTTATGCCATCGCTGAATCACCATCGATAACGCGAACAACTCAACGTCGCCTAACCGATACAGCTCCAACTAGTACCGGAACAGGGGAGGGCGGAGTAACTCTCACCGGCGGTCCTTTCAGCTTCGAGCACAGAATAGGCGGCACACGATGCCCAACTCCAATTGGAGTCATAAACATCGTAGCTGCTCCAATGATCGCATGGGAAATAGCCAGATCCACCGTGCCAGGCTGGCTCTCAATTTCAGAATCATCTGGCACCGGCAACGCTGAGGTCAACCTAAACTTCAACTGCAACTTATCAAGTTACACAACCCAAGACTTAAACGCTGACATCCAAGTCACCGCCACCGACGCATCCAGCTCACCGCAAACAGTAAACGTCAGCGGTCATATAGAGCAATAATTCCCCCAGTCGAGCTTAGCTCTGACAGCCCCCTTCACAAAAGGGGGCTTTAAATGTGAAAGGGTCGATAATAACTTTATTGGAGTTTATTTAAAAATACTCAATCACTCTAATAACAGCCCCTTTTATGAAAGGCAAAGCTTAGCTGTGGGGATTAAGGGGGAATGTTACTGGGACGCATCTTGACTTTCCGTGTAAAACCGATATGCTAGTCAGAGATCTTTCGAATCAAGGAGGCCTGATCATGGCAGTAGCAATAGTCGCAACACTAATTGTACTCACCCCGATATTCTATTCGGCATATAGGCTGCGTGAATTACCCTGAGCCTAACGTCAGACCTTCCACGGAGAAGAAAACATGATCGCATATAACATCTTAGTAATACTGATGGCCGTCATATTTATTAGCTTTTGTTTCAATAAAACCCGAATCAACAAACAGGACATCAGATCCATCGACGAGGGTGATGCGGACGAAAGGCTCATCGTTCGGATCGTAGTCGTATTATTGATGCTACCGCCCATTGCGATATCTATAGTCGCTAATGAGCCAATGATAGCCAAAGGTATAATATTCGGCTTTGCAGCCGTCTACGGAATATCACTAGTGACATGGTTCGCCATGGGAACGTGTCGTTTGCTTTGGGTTATCTCCACCACTTTACTGTCTAAGTCAGGGGAGAAGGAGTGATCTTCTTACTAGCTTTTGTACCAAGCGAGATCGCAGCCAACGCATCAAGAGATCCAACCTGGCAAGAAAATCTTTTCGCCATACTCTGCCTCCTAATCGTCATCTTCATCATCCGTCGCGCCTACCGCGAAAACTCATAGCACCTACTTGGTGCTTTTTTTGTATCTAGAATATCCTGAGTTAATCGAAGGGTTATACACATTGCATCTGTTCTAATTTTGTTCTAGTATGTTATTACACAATACATATAAATATGCCCCTCGCCATAATAGGGAGAGGGGTATGGGGTGAGGGCCACTACACTCGACACAAACCCATTTTAATGATACATTCTAGCTCACGGTCATCAGTCTTGATGTACCGGTGCGTCAACTTTTAGACGCTAATTTTACGTTCCTTACGAATTACAAATCTGCGCGAATTACGAATTTGTGATAACTGTTATCACGGTTTGAAGGCGCCGATACAACCAGATATATTTCAAATTATGCTACTGCATAATTTGTAACCATTCGTAATTCGCGCAGATTCGTAATTCGTACTGTAATCTATGAAAAATTCAATCACAATCAAAGGTGCTCGCGAGCACAACCTCAAGAACATCGATCTCGAGATTCCTCGCAATAAGATGGTGGTTTTTACTGGGCTTTCCGGATCCGGCAAGTCATCTTTAGCTTTTGATACAATCTTTGCCGAAGGTCAACGCCGTTATGTCGAGTCCTTATCCGCATATGCGCGCCAATTCCTAGGTCAACTCAAAAAACCGGATGTCGACGAAATCGAGGGGCTTTCACCAGCTATCTCCATCGATCAAAAAGCTCACTCAGCAAATCCACGCTCAACGGTTGCAACCATCACAGAAATCTACGATTATCTTCGCGTTCTTTATGCTCGCATCGGTATCCCTCATTGCCCAGTTGGCGGTGAACCAATTCGCAAGATGACTGTAGACGAAATCGCTGATGTTATTTTGAATACAACAGTCGATATCCATACCAAGCCAGCTCAAATCAAAACACGCAAAAAGTCCGTAAGTAGTAATGAGATACTTATCCTCGCCCCGATCGTTCGCGGTCGCAAAGGCGAATATTACCAACTATTACAACAAGCATACGAATCCGGTTTCGCAGAAGTCCGCGTTAACGGCAAAATCTACCCACTCCGTAATCGTGTCCCTCTAGCTCGCTATAAACGTCACAATATCGAACTCATCGTAGATCGCATCCCACTTGCTTGGCCTGTCGAGAACAATCAGCCACTCCGCACACGTTTAGTCGAAGCTATCGAGATATCCCTCGACCGCGCTGACGACACAATCATCGCTGTCTTAGATGATGGAACTGAGAAGCTAATGTCCGCGCGTTTCGCTTGTCCAGAACATGATTTTGCTTTCCCAGAAATCGAGCCTCGCTTATTCTCGTTCAACTCTCCATACGGCGCTTGTGAAGCTTGTAATGGCTTAGGTACAAAATGGATTTACTCAGATGAAATCTGTACATCATGTAAAGGAGCACGTCTTCGTAAAGAAGCATTAAACGTCCTCGTTAACAAAAGAAATATAGTAGATGTCACCTCGCTCACAATCGAGGCAGCTTTAGAATTCTTCAGAGGTCTCAAGCTTAGCGAAACCGAATTAATGATCTCAGAGCCCATAATGAAAGAAGTTCTCTCGCGTCTCGAATTCATGCAAAACGTTGGGCTCCACTATTTAACTCTCAATCGCATCGCCGGCTCACTATCCGGTGGCGAAGCTCAACGCATTCGCTTAGCATCACAAATCGGCTCAGGCCTCGTGGGCGCGCTTTATGTCCTCGACGAACCAACAATCGGTCTTCATCAAAAAGATAATGATCGCCTTGTCGAAACTCTAGAAAAGCTCCGCGACGCTGGCAACTCAATAATCGTCGTAGAGCATGACGAAGACACCATCTCCGCAGCAGATTATTTAGTCGACTTTGGCCCAGGCGCTGGCAAACACGGCGGTCACATCGTCGCGCATGGCGAAATGCCACAAGTATTAAATGATAAAAACAGTGTCACCTGTGCCTATCTCCGCGGCGACAAGGTAATCCCCAAACCAACCAAGCGCCGCACAGAGTCTAAAAAGTGGCTAGAAATCAAAAAAGCCAGCGCTTTTAACTTAAAAAATATCAACGTCAAAATCCCGCTTAAACGCTTTGTGGCAGTCACCGGCGTCTCCGGCTCTGGAAAGTCTACGTTAATAATCGACATCCTTTATCGCGCTCTAGCAAAAATGCTTTATAACGCAGAGGCAACACCAGCACCTCACGGATCAATCAAAGGCTTAGAATGGATTGATAAAATCATCGACGTCGACCAGTCACCAATCGGTCGCACACCAAGATCAAACCCTGCAACTTACACAGGAATGTGGACTCCAATCCGCGAGCTCTACACAATGACTCCAGATGCGCGCATGCGCGGATACAAACCCGGCCGCTTCTCGTTCAATCGTCCCGGAGGCAGATGCGAACATTGCGAAGGTAATGGTCAAATCGCCATCGAGATGCACTTCCTACCAACCGTCTACGTGCCTTGCGACATTTGTAAGGGCAAACGCTTTAACCGTGAAACCCTCGAGGTCAAATACAGAAAAAAGAACATTCACGACATTTTAAAGATGAACGTCGAAGAAGCGAATGATTTCTTCAAAGACATCCCCCCAGTCCGCGACCGCACAAAAGTCTTAAAAGAAGTTGGACTCGGCTACATAGAACTCGGTCAACCAGCTAACACTTTATCCGGCGGTGAGGCACAGCGCGTCAAATTATCCTCCGAACTATCAAAACGCGACACCGGCCACACAGTCTACATCCTCGACGAACCAACGACCGGTCTTCACTTTGAAGACGTCAAACAGCTCCTCGAAGTCCTCCACAAACTCGTCGACCGCGGTAACACTGTCATCGTCATCGAGCACAACCTCGACGTCATCAAACAAGCCGACTGGATCATCGACCTAGGCCCCGAAGGAGGCGACCGTGGCGGCACAATAGTCGCCGAAGGCACCCCAGAAGACATCGCTGTCGTAGCAGCAAGTTACACAGGTCAGTATCTAAAAAGAGTGCTTAAGAGATAATTGTCTGAACCTTGATTCACACGATTATTAGATTAACTCGATTATTTTCCATAAAATAAAATACTTCATATTGAAAATCGGTTTGAAATCGTCTAATCAAGCGAGTCAGGGTTCAAGACAATAAAAAAAGACGGAGCATTCTCCGTCTCAAAGTATCATGCAATACCATTTGAGGCTTTTTGATGGTAAGCACGAGCACCCGCATCAGGCTCAACTCCTTCTTGAATTTGTTCTTGAAGTGCCTTCTTTTCGATTTCAAGATTTGCAATCTCAACTTCAATTTCTTTCAATCTTTTAGATGCTGATAAGGCCTTAGCTTCATTGAGTACGCGGAACCTTGCTGGGTCAGCTTTTGCAACAACCTCTTCGATGCTTCCCTTTGCAATGGCCTCCGTGCGGTTCTTAATTTCTGCAATCTGCGAGTCGGATTTGGAAAGCCATGCGATGCATCTAATTAAGAATCTAACAAACGAAGTTGCTATTTTTACAACAGTAACTGCAAAAGTAATTATTGCTACGATAATTAACTTGATTAGTTTAAGAGGTAATAACCACATATGAGCGAAAACATAACGCCCTTTGTTATACCCCCATCGCGGATTATGATAGATTATTCTTTCTACAAGAAAATGAGGATCATAGATAGTAATTTCTTTGCCAATGCCGTTCTTTTTATCAAACTCAGATAGGGAATAGAATAAAAAATTAAACAAAAAAGTTGTTCTCTTTTGGCAAATAATAGCCATCCAACTCGCGATCCACGCATCACACGATGTGCTCATAACAGTCATATGACTGTTAAATACATGCCAATATAAATTACCAGCCAGGATAGTAATGATAGGATAGGCAATAATTGCAATAATAACGTAATAATACCAAGTCATCTGCATCTCCTTTGTTAAAGTTCGATAAATAGTTAATAACAGAAAAAGGTAAAAAAGTCAACGATTAGCAATAAAAAAAGACGGAAAAGTTTCCGTCAGATTATTTCTTTCTACGAGCTAAGAGCTTAGCTTTTAGCTCTTCTCTAGTTATGTATACAGCCGGCTTTTCTGCATCTTCCATAATTATATTTTCTCCATCATCATCCAGCTCAAGATAATAATCATCTCTTTGATCAAGTCGTTCAATAAAGTTATTCAACCGTTTAAGAAATTTTTCCCGTTCCGGTTCAAGCAACATATTGATGTACGGTTTGAGATGGGCTTTCTTACCACGAGCTTCAATTTCGTTACTTCGATATCTCAACTCGGGTTCTGAGCTATTTTCCCATTCCAGTAAGAGCCATCTGGGATCTTTAACAAAATTCCGTCCATCTTTTTTGCTTCCAATCCGCCGTAGAGCATAGAAGCGGATTTCTAATACCATAAGGGGCGTCGTAAGAAGTGCGCGAATGTCTTTATCAAGAAGAAGTGCCTTCCAAAAGCGAGTTCGTCGACTCGCATCAGAATCATCTGTAAGATGCTGAGGTGTCGGAAAAAAGTTCAACGGCACCCACCTGAGTATTGCTACGCAAGCTCTGTACTCTTGCGAATTGAAGTTTTGCAACCACGGATTAGCAGTGAGATATTTCTCCCAGCACTCATCCGCATTCCTTGGATTCGCAGCCTCAACAATTGCCTGGAACTTCTTCAGATCTATGAGTGAATACAGATCTTTTTCATCTTCTGGTTCTTCCTTGGGAAGAGTAACAAGAGCAGGCATCGGTAACGCACCAGGGAAGATCGACGTCGGACCCTCTTCCGGTTCTTCGGGAGGTGGCTCGGTCGGTTTTGAGACAGGATCCTCACGAAGAGGATTAAACGTCCTTAGCGGCTTTAGCTTTTTCGGCCCGTCTGACTCAGTTTCAGTCGCTTGCTCGGGTATCTCCATTCTTGGTAGAGGAATCGTAAGCGGCTTCGCTACCCGAGGCGCAGGTGCGGGTTTGTTATTTACTTTTTTCGGTGCAGGTTTTGACCGCACATTTCCCCGCACCCTCCCTGTCCGCGGATCAGTTGGAGGAGGTTCTGGCTTTGCTTCAACCGCATCTCTGCGCAAATACGAATTCCACAATAAACCTCTTTGAGAAGTTGTTGCACGTTCACACTCGTAAAGAATATGCTCAGGGAGCATATGAAACAGTTGAGGCATCTGATTTGCGATAGACTTGATTACATCCTCAGGATAGCCAAGGTTGACAAGAGTTTTCATCGAAAATTCAAGTGTCACAGGAGGAATGGTAAACATCCAGGCTTGAGTTAGCACTAAGCTATGAGCAACTTCTTTGCTTAAGCCAGCTTCATGCAGTACTTTCTCTACCAGGAAAACATGATGAAAAGAATCAGTCCAAAAAGGATCATTATGTTTATAAATTGCTGAATTGTTCAACCAATGATAAATATCACTTGGATCCCAGCCATGATCAATAAAAGTATCTATAGTTCCAATTGGATCTGCTGTGAAGTACCCAAGTACCTTTCGGGCTAATCTCTTAAGAAGCCAATCCTCGGTTTGGAGTTTTGCTAAATGCTCTTGGATTAAAAGCATTTTATCGTATCTTTCACGAGGTTTCATGCCTTATCCTTTGTTAAAGTTCCGCACTTATCCAACCATGTCGAACTCTGAACGTCAAAGCCTAGACGGCACCTCAAAGATAGGGGATACTAACAATAACAACGCATAACGCATAACGAATAGTGAATGACTCTGGAGTCATAGACGCAATATAGATTAAATAAATACCGTAGGTCTCAAGCATTATGCACTATACATTGTTAGTTATGCATTAATTATGATCCCAAAATCCATTGTAATCCAAGATAACGTTCTGCCAGAAGCTCCAGGTGTTTATCTTATGAAAAACGCCAAAGGCGAGATTATTTATGTTGGCAAAGCGACTTCACTAAAGAATCGTGTCCGCTCTTATTTCACCGGCAAGCGTGATCCTAAAACTCTCAAACTCGTCACCGATATCAAAGCTATCGATTACATCGAACAGCCAACAGCTATCGAAGCACTTTTCCTCGAGGCTAACCTCATCAAGAAATACAAACCCTATTACAACATCCGCGAGAAAGATGATAAAAGTTACTCATATCTCGTCATCACCAATGAAGATTTCCCCCGGCCTTACATCCTCCGCGCAACAGATCTCGACGATCAAGCTGCTAAAAAGTACAAAGCCGTCTACGGCCCTTTCACCTCATCAGGAGCAGTAAAGAATTCTCTCAAAATCTTGCGAAAAGCTATCCCATGGTCAACTTGTACCCCAGGTCAAAAACGACCCTGCTTTGATTACTCGCTAAAAAAATGCCCAGGAGTCTGCGTCGGCAAAGTCACTAAGCGTGAATACGCAAAGATCATTCGTGATCTCATGGCTGTTTTCGATGGTCGCCGCCCAGAGATAGTTAAACGCTATCGCCGCGAGATGAATACGGCTGCAAAGAGTCAGCAGTTCGAATTAGCAGCAAAACTCCGCAATCGTTTATTTGCGCTCGAGCACATCCAAGATATCGCCGTTCTCGCTAAAGACGATCGCAAGCTCCCTGATGATTACAAACAAAATCCTGCCCTTGGTCGCGTCGAAGGTTACGATATCTCCAACATCAGCGGTACATCGGGCACAGCCTCCATGGTCGTCTTCCGTCGCGGAGCTTCTGAAAAAGCCAAATACCGAAAGTTCCGCATCCGCACCGTTTTCGGACCAGACGATTACGAATCACTCCGCGAAGTTCTTCGTCGTCGTTTTAAACACAAAGAAACAGGTTGGGAGTGGCCAGATTTAGTCCTCATCGACGGCGGCAAAGGCCAGGTCAGCGCTGCACTCGACATAATCTCAAAACTCGACTCACCAAAATCCATCCCAGTAATCGGCATCGCCAAGGGCCCAACTCGCAAAAAACAAGAGCTCATCATCCCGCCACTATTCGAAGGCTTACGGCCTCAACTAGCAAAACATATGGACATCCTAGTCCAAATCCAAGATGAATCTCACCGCTTCGCAATTGCATATCATCGCAAGCTAAGATCAAAATCGCTTCGCATCCCAAAAAAATCAAATACCTAAATTAACCGAATGTATCTTGCTGCTAGTATCTAATATCTTGCAGTAATCAATGTCATTTTAGTTTTTTTTACATTTCCAAATCGCTGCTAGATACCGGATACAAAATACAAGATACTAATTGTAATTGCTACTGGATATTGACCCTTGGTTAGATTTGTGATATCAATCTGATAAATCGAGCTTAGCTCGATGTACCTTGAAAGGGGTAGATAATGCTAGAAGATATCAAGTACCCAAAAAAATGCTCTGATCAAGAACTAGAAGATGTCCTTGCGCTAGATGCAAGTTTCTTTATTGACTTTCCATTTTCACCAGTCGATCAACGCACTCTTACCATGGCCGACTATCAAGAAGAGCAGCATCGGCGCAAACTGAAAGCAAATAAAATTCTACCAGATTCAAAGGATGAATTCTTGGTTCAGTTCATGAACCAAATCTCACTCCAAATCCCCAGCTTGCGTATGACTCTGAAAGACGCGACTTTAAATTGCACAAAAAAGCGGGAGCCAACCCGGTTGGTGCTCAACATCGATGGTCCAGTCTGCAAAGCCTATATTGCGCACATTGCAGTTCGTACGGCAGTTAAACGTCTTACTGGATGCACTTTGATTGCAACAAGTGTCAGCGACTTTTGGCTATTGCCATCAAGTATGGATGGAAAATCTTGGGTCGAGAAAAAGGGCAAGATTGCTTCGGCTCAGGAAATTGGTCATCGTTATCCATATGTTTCTGTCGTGCTTGAGCTTTTGGCAAAAGAAGCTCAGCAAAAGCAAGAAAGGTGTGCTATCACAGAAATAGAAAATCCAGTGAAACTTCAAGAAGTGATCGATGTGCTAGCCGTCTTCCCGCACTACATTGCTCTAGAAGAATTACATCGCGTTGTTTTTGCTCTGGGATATGGTAATAAGGTGATAGCTCGCTCAATCGCAGCTTACTCCAAAGAGTATAACAAGTTCATCTCCCCCGAGGCTCAACTCGAAACCTGGCAAAAATACTCCTAAGTCCGCAAATCCTGCGGTCTTTTTTTTACTGAATGCTGAAACAAGTTAAGCATTTTTATTAAACGATAAGCTGAATTCATTTCAGCTCAGCAAAAAAAAATCCCCGAGAGTCGGGGAGTTAATAGCTACACGGGAGGGATGCAAGTTCTTTCTTCATCAACATCCTCACGAGTGTAGACACGTTTTTCATCTTCAGGCGCTGGCGTTATCTCAAGGAAGGGATCAAGTGATGTTTGAATGCGACCACTAGCTTTATAGGCGCCACATTCAAGCACATACCTACCATTGGATTTGATTTGTAGCGTGATGCACCGCGCTAGCAACTTCGCGGGATCACTTGGATCATATCCTTCGGGAAAATCTTTTCTAAATATTTTTGCAGGGACATCAATCTGAGAGAAATTTACATCGTGCATTGTTCGAAAACGTATGCATAGTCGCAAACTACCAATTCTATTTGATAGCGTTTCTGCTATCAGGAATATGTCTGCAAGAGGCGCAAGTCTACAGACAATTCTTTTCTGTGTATCAAACACCACATTGTCCATCTTATATTCGAATTGTTGTCCCATAGTTTCCTCTCTTTGTGGATTGCTATTTGATCACATTCCAAGGTTTACGTCAAGATCTCTGTAATAAAAAAGACCGACAAAAGTTGGTCAATCACGATATGGAGTTTATTGCATCAGCGGAAGTCGCCTCAGGTGGTTTTGGCGTAACCTCACGGAAGAACGGCATGACACAGTTCTCTGGTGCAAAAATCGTTGCAGAAAAACCAGTATCATTCGCAAAGGTCACTTTTACGCGCAACTTGCGATGCGCTTCGATTGTCAGGATGCCATTCCTAGCCAACTTTAGCGCTAAGCTATTGTAACCCTCTAGTGATAGTAAATCGCAGGTCAGTACAACGCCTGTCGCTATGCACGGTTCAAAATGATAATGATCTTCGAAGCCGCGAAAAATCAAATAAACATCATAGATATTCGGCGGTGAATGAGGCTTTCGCCTTACATCAAGAAGAATGAGCGTACAAAAGTTTTGGGTAAACCCTTCATACACATAGTTTGTAACCGGAACAGGTTTCAAAGAACACATAACGCCCTCCTTATTGCTTGATTAACACAAATCTACAATAAAGTCAATCATCCACAACTCAATATTTCGTATTTCGTAATTGTTAATTCGCAATTGAAGTGTCCCCATTGGAACAAAAAAAGAACAACAAATTCGCTTAGTTAACAATCTATTCAAGTGGGGTGAAATGATTGACGTGCGGGTCATAGTGGCATAAAATGGGTACAAGTGGGGAAGAGTGGGAAAAGAAGTTTTGTCGCACGCAAGTGTGGAAAAGTTCTCCCGCCATATTTTTTTACCCGAATAAATATACCAACGGATCCCTAAAAGTCCGCGTTATGTTCATAGGTGAATATCATTACACAATAGACGAGAAGGGAAGGCTATCCATTCCTGTAGGCTATCGCACCGAATTATCAAATGGTGCTGTGGTGACGCGTGGGCTTGATCACTCATTGTTTCTTTACCCAAAAAAACAATGGGAATCCTTGGCAGCAAAAATTGCTGCTATGCCGCTTTCTCAAGCGGATACCCGCGCGTTTGCCCGGCTCATGTTAGCCGGCGCCATGGAAGTAACCATAGATAAATCAGGACGCATCGTTGTCCCTGAATATTTGCGTACATACGCCGGTCTCAGCAAAAAAGCTGTGATCTCTGGCTTGTATGATCGCTTAGAAATCTGGGATGAAGAAGCATGGAATAGTTACGCGGCAAAAACCGAAGCTACCGGTGATGAAATCGCTGAACGCTTAGCGCCACTAGGCCTATGACCAACTTAAACAAATCAATTCACGACGCGGTCATGGTTCGCGAAGTTTTAACCGCGCTGCACCCTCATCCAGATGGGCACTATTTAGATGCTACTCTGGGCGGCGCAACTCATTCGATGGAAATCCTTAAGGCCTCAAAGCCTGATGGCAAACTCCTATCATTAGATGTCGATCCAAACGCTCTCGCGCGAGGTAAACGTCTACAAAAAGAGTTTGGCAAAAGGTGGAGGATAACTGAAAGTAATTTTCGTCATATTCGCGATGCAGCCACTGCTTCAAAGTTAATACCATTCGATGGCATATTATTTGATCTTGGGTTTTCCAGTGATCAGCTAGCCGACCTCTCGAAGGGCCTGTCATTTCAAGAGGATGGCCCGCTAGATATGCGCTTGGGACCCAAGGGCAACGACGATGGTTTAACTGCAGCAGAAATAGTAAACAGCTGGCCCAAAAGCGACCTCATCAAATGTATTAAAAACTTCGGCGAAGAAAGTTATGCAGCTCGTATAGCAGATGCGATTATTATTCGTCGAAAAAAACAAAAATTTGAGACTACAAAAGACCTCGCTTCGGTAATAGAAACGGTGGTACCGCGTCAAAATCAACGTGGGCACCTGCACCCGGCAACAAAAACCTTTCAAGCCCTCCGCATTGCGGTAAACGACGAGCTGGAATCGCTCCGTGTGGCTCTAAATGAGGCCTGGGAAATCCTGGCACCATGCGGAGCGATAGCAGTTATTTCCTTCCATTCTTTGGAGGATCGCATCGTCAAACAAACATTCAAATCGTTCGAAGGAGCAGAAGTATCAAAAAAACCATTACTTCCGTCTCAAGACGAAATTAAACAAAACCCCCGTGCAAGAAGCGCAAAATTACGCATTGCACGTAAACAAACACAAAATAACTTATGTCCCGAAGTTACGCTATTGCTATGACGCGTCCACATCAACGTTTTGGCTTTAAAGAGCACATTTCAAAACAACTCCCAAAAGGAGCGTTGGCTTGGGCGTTAGTCGTCATGGTTATCTGGATTGGATTAGCTGGTATGTATGTCTCGCAAGTGACACATGCTGCGCCTCGTTCCGACCAGCTTCAAACGCTTGAACGTCAAATCGTCGGGCTAGAGCGTGACGTAACTGCCATGGAAGACACTGTCGCACGTCAATCTTCCATGTACGCCTTAACCGAACGTGCTAAAGGACTGGGTTTCGTAGAAGTCCAAGATCCTGAATTCATCAATCCAGCTTCACATGCCTTTGTACGCCGATAGGCGACCCCCTGACAGGGGGCAGGTGACTGTATAAACCCTCACGATTATGTTTGTAAACTCATTTATAAATGCCCGTAACATGTGGCGCACATATCAAATGTGCTTACCATTGGTATTAGTAGTGATTTTACAAACCATAGATATTGATCGTGCATAAAACACAAATCAGAAATCACATACAAATAACACAACTCAAACAAAAACTGTTTGTATACAATTCCCCCGGTCACGCGTTTCCGGGGGAGTTTTTTTACTGAAACAATACTGAAACATCGAGCTCAGCTCGAACCGTTCAGCACTCGGTTCAGTATATCGTTAATTTAGGCGTAATATCAGTATGTAATATGAAGATGTATACAACGTTTTAAATATCAGGTATAACAAAACGGCAACTCACATTTCGCTCTATCAAGAGGGATTATGGCCACAGAGCAAGAAAGAGTAGCAGAAGAGCAGATCGATGCCATAATCGCTGATTATCGAATCAAACAGCGTAAATGGCGAGCGTTATTTAATAGGTGGAAGGACACACTTGAAATTGTCTTGATCTTTATCATCATTGTCCTTGCCTTTACAGGTGTGTACCTTATCTATCACTTTCTTGGATAGACCTCAGCCTCCCACGCACCCGCAACTCTGCGGGTTTTTTCTTTTTAAACCTAGTACTTTAGTACGAGCTACGTAGTAATGTAGTATTGACAAAAGCAGTAATTTGCTATAATTGAAATATAGTATCTAGCTCAAATGCTTCTGAAAGGAGTAAGCGAGTGCAAAAGTTCATACGTTACTGGATCACTCCACGCATCAAAAGTCCCTACGCAACAATGAGATGGCCGCAGTTAATCCTGATCACTGGACCAGTTTTCATACTTAGCACCTTGTTAGTCCTCTTCAATATCCAGGCACGCCTGTTTGGTTCTATCGGCCTTGCTACCTTCATAATCAGCGGCTGGATCTTACTAGAGATGGAACTTTTCAGCTCCCGCGAAGAACTCTCTGACTAGCTCATTTTTACCCGCAACCTAGCGGGTTTTTTCTTTTCCGAAGGAAAAGATCCTGAGCGAAGTCGAAGGGTTAGCTAACAGCTATCTGCTATCAGCTAATAGCTATAGGATTGACAAAATCCCAAATATCTGCTACATTAAACCATCTTTGAAAACCAAAAAGGAGAAAGTGAATGAGAAAAGCAGGTTTTGTACTTTCGATAATCAGTACGGGCTTTTGCCTCGCTGGTACCGCGAATCAGATATTTGGAGTTGGGTACGCCTTCTTCTTGCCGCTAGGTATTTTTGGACTCACTATGATTTTGGCCATCGCCAGTATCCATCACGTGGGTCTTAAACAAGATGCTCAAGAAACAAGCGAAGAGCTGGCACGTGCCATGGCTCAAGCAATACGACGCTCCGAGATCGACATCTGGCTTGCATTGAGCTTGGTTTGTACGGTTCTCGGGGGCATCTTTACTGCAATCGTAATCACAAAGGGAGATTATGCGCAGGGCTTACTCCTTGCGGGTATCGTCCTACTGGTTACCGGGAACGCTATCTGGCAAGCTCACACTCTCGATCACCAAGAACGCCAGATCTCCAGTTAAAATCCATTGCTAAAGAGCAAGAAAAAATGCTCCGTGGCTAGATAGGGGAAAAAATGAAGAAGATCACACTATTGTTCGCAGTTCTCGCCACCATCATCATCGGCTGTTCGGGATCCACCCAGCAGTATGAGCCAGTTGCACGCGAAAAATTCGTATGTGGGAATTGGCCTGTGCAACCAGATTCGCAGGCTCAAATAAGTCGGGTAGATATTCAGCGGATCAATGAATACTGCCGACAGTGTCCTGCAGAATGCAGCTGTGCTCCAATCACCGATCCGCAAGTAATGCCTAAGTCAGACTAGTACGCTTTGTTTCGGTAAGTATTTGTCTGGTAATTTCCACCCAACCCTCACCGCTCTAGATCCACTCGGATCCAGGGCGGTTTTTTCTTTTGTAATTATTGATATGAACAAGGTAGTTACGCCTCTGGCAATCGAAATGGGCGAACACAAGGTTCGCACCCTACGTAATCCATGTTCGTTGTTCGAAATTCGTTGTTCGATATGCTATAATCAGTTCATGATGCAGCGCTCTGGGGCTCTCGCGCGGTTGGTATTCGTCGACCTTATCGGCAGTGTTCTTTGGTTTCCAATTTGGTGGTACACAAAAGGCCTTACAAAGTTTATCAGCTGGTGCTACGAAGGCCTTCTTTATCGTTATAAACAATACGCATTCACCGTCTGGATTAAAAACTTTTTTGTGCCCATGTATGCCCAATATGATTGGGTTGGGCGACTAATTAGTGTCGGAATGCGCTTTTTTGTAATCCTCGGTCGTGGGATTGCACTTTTTGTTGAGGCTTTAGCATATCTATTTCTTGTTCTCTGCTGGTGCTTAATTCCTCCACTTGCAATCACCATGGCATTTCAAAATATTTACGCAGGTATTTTATAATATGGAAGAATCGCATTTCCCCAAAGTTCCCGAAGCTATTGTCTGCAGTGTCTGTGGTGCAGATCCACGCGCGTCTGCAACATGTTCACAGTGCAAGGGCGCAGGAGTTGGAATACCAACAGATGAAGGTTTTTTAGTTTGGAACACACTCGTCGACGAGATTACTATTGCGCTTCGCAAACTCCGCATCAAAGTCAACGCAATTTTTCACCTTTCTATATTAGCTGTTCTCATCAGCTTCTTGGCTTTATTTCTAACATTTACAATTCGTGACTTTACATTTACAGATGTTCAAACACTCGCATTCTGGACAAGTGGTTATTGGTTTGTAACTCTTTTTTACTTTTCAATTGTGGTTGGAGCCTTTTTTATCTTTCGTTTAAACGAATTTATGGCACCAGCAAAAACCCTCCCTGGTTATTTGCCTTCAGCTGTTAAAGATAATCAAGAAAAAACTCAAGATGATGCCCAAATTAAAAAAGCAATCGAAGTCATGCCATATTATTCGCCGGCATCTATCGAAATCGTCGAATCAGCTTACCGTTTAGCTAAAGAGCTTCATGTTACAGAGATAACGCCAGAAATTCTATTTGCCGCAGTGCTCACAAGTCAGTCGGGTAGCATCTTCATGGCACGCCTCAGCATGAACTTTGATACAGTCAAAGAACCGCTCGTTAGGCTAATCATGACCGGCACTGAGGGCAAACCTCCAATTCACTTCTCTCGTGAAGCCAAACGTACCCTTGCAGCTGCCTATGATTTTGCAAATCGCACAAATCGTAAATACGTAACTCCAATGGAGATCTTCCTCCAATCGTTTTTAGAATCCGAAAAGCTTCAAGATCTTATCGACCGCCTTGGTTATCCAAAAAATAACATTGTCCACGTTGCCGAATGGGTCTTGCTACAAGATCGCTTACGTGAGGATCAACAACGTTTTGCAGAACTCGCTCGTTTCAAACCAAAGTCAGCAATGAACCGGGCCATGACAGCTATCCAAACCTCGCTCCTAGATCGCTTTAGTGAAGATCTAACGCTTTTAGCTCGTCAGGGATATCTTCCTCCAATGGTAGGGAATGAAAAGGTAATGGAAGGTTTAATGCGAGGAATCGAAAGCGGCCAAGGTTCAGTAGTCCTCGTCGGTGACCAAGGAGTTGGCAAAGCAGCAGTTGTCGAGCAACTCGCTCGCCTTATGGTAGAAGAACGCGTCCCAGAGATTCTTTTCGATAAACGCATAGTCTCGGTCAATCTCGCACAAGTTGTCGCTGCTGGTGACCCAGGGCTTGCTGCAGAGCGCCTCATTGCCATGCTTCAGGAAGTCGCTATCTCTGGCAATATTGTGCTAGCACTCTACGGAATCGAAGCACTAGTTGGTGGCTCCTCTGGTCCAATGGATTTAGCAGAAACATTTGCTAGCGAAATCGAAAAAGCTCGTTTCCCTGTAATTGCAACAACAAATCCCCAAGCCTGGACTCAATATTTAGAAAGACGTCGATTAGGAAAAATCATGGTTAAAGTCGACGTACCTCATCCATCTGCAGAGCAGGCTATTCGTGTACTTATGGCAAAATCTGGTGGTATCGAATATAAAAACCGCGTGTTCATCTCTTATGGAGCTCTAGAAAAAGCCACAACTTTAGCAATTCGTTATTTACATGATGTCGCCCCGCCGCAAAACGCGCTCAATGTCTTGCGTGAGGCATCAGTTTTAGCTCGTAAATCACGCGAAGAACGCACAGTCGTCACTGCAGAGGATGTTGCCAAAGTAGTCCACGAAAAAACCAGCATCCCAGTAGAGATGGTTACCAAAGAAGAGTCTAGCAAGTTATTAAATCTAGAAGATCACATGCACGGCCGCATAGTCGGTCAAGACGAAGCAGTCGTTGCAGTCGCACGTGCAATACGTCGCGCACGCGCAGAGCTAAGCGAGGGCAAGCGGCCAATTGCTAACTTCTTGTTCTTAGGTCCAACTGGTGTAGGTAAAACTGAAACAGCAAAAACCCTAGCCTCAGAATATTTTGGTGATGAAAACGCAATGGTTCGCCTTGATATGTCTGAATACCAAGAGCAATCGTCAATCGGCCGAATGATTGGTATCCCAGGTGACGATCGAGGGGGTATCTTTACAGAAGCAGTTCGTAAGCGCCCATTCACCATCGTTCTCCTTGATGAAATCGAAAAAGCCCATCCAGACATCCTTACACTCTTTCTTCAAGTCATGGATGATGGTCGCCTCACTGATAGCGTTGGTCGCACAATCGATTTCACAAACACAATAGTCATCATGACCTCAAATGCTGGCACATCCTACATACAAAGTGCAGTTGCAGATGGCGAATCAATGGATAAAATCAAAACAAATCTCCTCGAGCGCGAGCTTAAGTCTCACTTCCGTCCAGAGTTCCTCAACCGTTTTGATAGCATCATTGTTTACAAACCATTAACCCGCGACGAAGTAGTCCAGATTGCTTGGCTCATGCTTGGTGGCATTACAAAAATTTTAGAGGCAAAAGGTATGAACTTCCGTGCCGAAGACATTGCAGTAGAAAATCTAGCTGACGCAGGCTTTGATCCGGCTTTTGGTGCACGTCCAATGCGCAGAGTCATCCAAGATCGTGTCGAAACTCCACTCGCAGATATCCTCTTAAAAGGCGAAGTTGCCAGGCACGATACGGTAGTGTTGAATAATAACGGTGAATTAACAGTCGAAAAGGCTCCTAGTCCATACTAACGTTAAACGTTATGTAGCACTCTAGTAACTAAGCTTGCTCAAAATGGTCATTTTATTTATTTTTTATGACACATAACGAAAAAGAAAAATTGGAGATAAGTGCTATAAAATACTTCATTAATGGATATCCTACACTTTTAACAGTAGTTGAACATTCTGATAAACCAGATTTTATTTTATTTGATAAAAAAAATATGATAAAAATTGGTGTTGAAATTGCACATTTATGGCATGATAAAGAAGAAGTGATGATGCTATTAAATAGAACAGAACAAAGACAGCACGGTGTCATGTGCCATAAAGATTTAATTAAAAAATTAAATAATATATTAGAACAAAAATCCAAAAAAATAGTAAACTACAAAACTCATGATAAGTTGTTCCTCGTGATAAGAGTCGCTTCACCGATATTTGATAAATCGACTTTTGATGTTTTTGAAGAAGAAATAGTCTGTCCTAAAAATGACTTCAATGAAATTTGGCTTGTACTTGATGATAATAATAAAAGCATTAGATGGTCTGAGTTAAAAAAGATAAAATAATTATAATTTATTATGAACACCCTGAAAATAAAAAAAATTGTCGCTAAAGAATGGATTTATGCATTATCCTCATTTTTTTTCATTGTAATTGTAGTTGCTAGTGTTGTTATCGTCAGTCATAAATCTTGGGCTATCATCTTTAATGAAGCAGTAATCATATTAGCGATTTTTTTATACATTCTTGTATTATTGGTTAGATTTACCCTTTGGTCTATCAAGACTATAAAAAAATAATGATATTCTCATCATTCCATTAATTTCATGATTGTTCATCTTAATTTATGCCCTGGCAAGATCTCGCTCTATACGCACTCATAGTATTTGTCGCAACCACTGCGGTATCTTTTTTGCTTACAAAATTTAGTCGTTGGATAGCGGTCAAATACAAGGTCTTAGACACGCCTAAGATGACCCGCAAGATACAAAAAGAACCTATACCTTTTTTAGGCGGCCTTGGCATTGGTATTACACTCATTATCGCAATCACTCTTTTTGGTCTTTTCTCAAACCTCTGGGTAGATAAAATTTCTTACTTTCAACTCATTGGTTTTGGTATCGGTATTCTATTCCTCGTCATCGGCGGAGTCTTAGACGATTGGTTTGATCTTAAAGCCTGGCAAAGCATTCTTTTTCCAGTGTTAGCAGCAGTCACAGTAGTTATCACAGGTACATCTATTGTTCACATCACAGATCCAACCAATTCAGCACCTTTCTTTCTCAATTGGTGGCAATTCTCATTCGGCGCCTGGGATCTATCACTCCCAAATGACCTCTTAACCGTCGCATGGTTGCTTGTGGCAATATACGCCACAAAACTCAATGACGGTCTAGACGGCTTAGTATCCGGCATTAGCATCATCGGAGCTTCAATGGTCGGTATCCTTTCTGCAATGCCAACATTCTTTCAACCTTCAACTTCAATAATGGCTGCAATGGTTGCCGGTTCTTTTGCTGGCTTTATGCCTAACAATCGCTATCCTGCCAAACAATATCTTGGAGAAGCGGGGAGTACTCTCGCAGGCTTCTGTCTAGGTTTCCTAGCTATCGTCTCAACCGCAAAACTCGCAATCGCTCTTGCAGTCTTAGCTATCCCACTCGCTGATATCACTTTTGTAGTCTTGCGCCGCATCCATAATCACAAACCCTTTTTCAAAGGGGATAGCTCTCACCTCCATTTTCGACTCCTAGCCGCTGGTTTACCTCACAAACGAGCTGTACATCTTTTCTGGCTAGTATCAGCATCAGCTGGATTTGCTGCACTGTTTTTGCAAACTCGTGGTAAACTATTCCTAGTCTTCATCCTCATCATCCTAACATTGTTAATTTCTTGGATGGCAGACCGTGCAATCCAACGCCGTTTACCAAATCCCAAAAATGAAAAACCTGGAAATTAAAACTCATTGTTTTGTTTGTAAAAAACATTTAGCATTACTGCTAATACTGTTAACTGGAATTGTGCTAGTTATGATCTTTTTCATTCCAGCAGCAACCGTTTCATTCCAGCACGAAACTCAAGTTTGGCAAGATTCTTTTTTATATCCCACAAAGCCAGTTATAGTTGATGGCAAAATAATTAGAGTCGCGATAGCTGATTCTGAAACCGAGGTTGTCCAAGGTCTCTCAAGTCGCAATCAATTGCAAAATGACGAAGGTCTAATATTTTTATTTACAGACTCTACCGAGCGCACTTTTTGGATGAAAGACATGAAGTTTAACATAGACATGATTTTTATCGATAAAGGCATCATCGTTGATATAGCCAAAAACATGCCAGTCCCAAAAATCATGCAGTGGCCAGCAACATACACCTCAAAAAGCCCCGCAGATGCTGTCCTCGAGGTTAACGCCGGTTTAAGCGATCGCTATGGTTGGGAAGTGGGAGATACAATCACAGCTCCAAAATAGTTACTAGGAAGCTGATTAGTAACTTTAGATAAAATTGACATTACTAACCAAATTGGTTAGTTTTTTAAATACACACGTACCTTCCCAACCCAAACAAGGTTGATAATGACAGATTCCAGCCGTCCCTCAAAGTTTGAAACAACTCCACCCCCACCCAATGAGGAAGCTTTAAGAGCTGTCTGGGCCGAGGAGCAGCGCCTTCTTTTGATGACTGCCTTAGATACAATTGCTGATGCTGTTTTCGCTACTCAGGTTAATGGAAGGATTACTTTCATGAACCGCGCAGCCGAAGAAATGTTTGATATCACAAAAGAGCGAGTTCGCAATGAGAAAATATTCCTTTTCGACTTTGTTACAGATTTGCGTGACGAGCCATCGGGTCAGCTTCTTATTGACGCCGTGCTCCACGATCCAATGAATGGCATATCTCGCGAACATATGCGTATTCGATCAGAGAGTCAGGTGACGGACGTTCTTGTGTCAGCTGGAGGCGTAATCATTCGTGCCGAGCTAGCTCGTGTCTTATGCACCTGCACTGACATCACTCGCGAGGTGAATCATCAACGTGAGCTTGTACATCTGGCAAATACAGATCCTCTAACAGGGATTTACAATCGCCGCTGGTTCCATCATTATCTAGAAAAGGTAATGCGCAAAGCAACAACAGAAAGTGTCTCAGTCGGCCTCGCATTTGTAGACTTGGATAAATTCAAACTCTATAACGATGCAGCTGGTTTTGAAGCCGGTGATGAATTGATCAAGAGAATCGTCTACCTCATGTCTTCTACCAAACCCGCACATTTCGAGATCGCGCGCGTTGGCGGTGACGAGTTTTTGCTCTTATCTGACAAAACAAGTCTTGAAGAAATGATGCAAGCAGCCTCGGATATCAATCTAAGGTTGCTTGATGAAAAGCCGATACGTTTGCCCAATGGCGGGTCATATCAAATCGGTGCCTCATTCGGAGTCTCGTTTCTTACCTCCAAAAGCCCTGAGTTCCCGCACATCTTCACCTTTGCCGAAAACGCCAAAAGCTCAGCCAAAGCCCAAGGCCGTGGCTGTGTATTCACCCTCCCCTGAGTATTAATCTCAGGGTTTTTTAATATAAGATTTCTCTAAATTAAGCAAAATTATCAACAAACATCATATTATTCATCACTTTCCACATAGCGCTGTCTGCCGATTTGACATTTCCCTAAACTTCGTCTAATATAGGCGCATTATGTTTGCAGTAATAGCTACAGGCGGTAAACAATATATCGCTAAAGAAGGGGATTCCCTAAAGATCGAGAAGATCGATGGCGAAAAAGGCGACTCTGTCACTTTTGACAAGGTGCTTTTAATTGCCGAAGATGACGGCTCAAATGTTGAGGTTGGTACACCTAACTTGGATAAAAAAATCTCAGCCGAGGTTGTTGAACAGGGTAGAGGTAAAAAGATCACAACTGTTAAATACAAGAACAAGACAAGATATAAGAAACGCATTGGCCATCGTCAAGAATTCACAAAAGTTCAAATCACAAAAATCGGAGCATAAAAAAATCAGAGCTAAACGCTCTGATTTTTAAATTACGAGTTCATCCTCCCAGCCTCCTTATTAAGGAGGTGCTTTGTTTGGTCACCCCTTAATAAGGGGATGGGGATAATCTTAATTTTTTTTACGATTTAGGTACGCATCCGTAATCGTCGCTTCATCTGCATACTCTATCTGCGCTCCAGTAGGGATCCCTCGAGCTAACCGCGACACAGGTACGCTGAGCGTGCTTAATTGCCTCGACAAATATAGTGCCGTTGTATCACCTAAAACATCAGGGTCAAGCGCAAGTACAACTTCTTTAATGGCAGGGGCGCTATTTTGTATTCTATTAACCAATCTTTGCACACTAAGATGCTCAGCCGTCTTACCTTCGACGGGATCAATTAATCCGCCCAGTACGTGATACTTACCTCTAAAAACCGCAGCATCCTCAATTACTCTGATGTCTTGGCTATTTGCAACAACACACAGTAAACTCGCATCACGCCCAGTATCAGCGCAGACAGAGCAAGTCTGCTCATCAGTCCACATACCGCAAACGCTGCAAGTCTTGATCTGCTCAGCTAAACGCTTTGCCACCTCTGCAAACATATTGATCACCGGCTTTGGCTGTCCAGCTAGCCAGTATGCATAACGCAAAGCTGCCCGAGGTCCAACCCCGGGCAATCTATCAAACATCTTTGCCAACTCATCAATACTACGTGGGATTAACATAACAACAATTACAAATTACGAATTACAAATTACGAATGATTGAATCAAGCAAAGCTTGATATTTATGTAAAACAATGCCGTAGGCCTACAACAATTGTTAATTCGTAATTGTTAATTCGTAATTATTGACCTTTTCCCATCATGCCTTGGATATCTTGAGCAAGGTCCAATCCACCCATATCTTTCATCTTGCCAACCATTTCTTTTTGCAATTTCTCCATAGCATTATTTACTGCATCTTTAGCATAACCCTCGAGCTTGGTCTTATCGCCCATAGCTTCATCAGCAAAATCAAACTTAACCACGCGCTGATTGCCATTTAAAGTTACTTTAACTTTACCCCAACCTGCCTCACCTTCAATCTGAACATCGTCAAGCTCTTTCTGCATTTGCTTAGCTCGGCTACGAACATCTTGGAACTGTTTTAACTTATTAAACATAGTTTTTAATAACAAATAACAAATGGCAAATATCAAGAGAAGCTAAAAATAACTCTGGCTATTTGATATTTGCTATTGATAATTAATAGTATTGTTAGTGTAGCAATTCACCACTTTTTGGCAAGTTTTGAATCAATTTACAAATTAGAAATATCCGGTGCTACGGAATATAAGGTTCCTCGGCTATTATTACATTACAACCGAAAATCGTGACGAATGCTAACTTCAATCGAATAGCAACTCGTCTGGAGTTTTTTTTATCCTCCGCCTGGTGGGGGAGTATTTGTAATTGGCATGTTTGGATCAAAAGGCTCTGGTCCTGGAGGCAAGTTCCCCATGGCTGGTGGCGCCATCGCTGGCGTTTGAGCAGCTGGTGCCCCATAGGCTCCAGATCCTTGCTGTTTGGCCATACTCTTAAAACTGGCTCGAGTAGAATCAAAAAATAGTTTGACCACTCCTGTTGGTCCATTACGATGTTTAGCTATATGGATCTCGGCAATATTCTTCTCATCGGGGCTTAAATCTTCTAAGCGGTAGTTCTTATCTGCAGCTTTTCGATAAATAAACATAACCACATCCGCATCCTGCTCAATAGATCCAGACTCACGCAAGTGAGAAAGCTTTGGGATAGCTGGCTTAATCGACTCAACTGCACGCGATAACTGAGACAATGCCAAAACCGGAATATTAAGCTCACGAGCAATACTCTTAAGTCCACGAGTAATATCAGCAACCTCTTGCACACGATTATCAGTGTTACTGCCACGCGATTCCATAAGCTGTAAGTAATCGATGATTATAAAGCCCAAACCATGTTCCATCTGTAAACGTCTAGCTTTTGTCCTAATTTCCATGATGTTAGCAGAAGCTGTGTCATCAATATAAATCGGAGCTTCAGATAAAACTCCAATCGAATGTCCAATGCGTGAAAAATCATCATGTTCACCCTGATCAGAAAGCCTGCCAGTTCTCATCTTCCACAAATCAACATTACCCTCGGCACAAATCAAACGATCAACAACTTGCTCTTTACTCATCTCAAGTGAAAAGTATCCAACCGAAATTTTATTCCTCACCGCAGCTTGTCTTAAAAAGTCCAAAGAAAGGGAAGTCTTACCACAGGAAGGACGGGCAGCAAGAATAACAAGATCACTATTTTGAAAACCGCCAAGCAGCTGATCTAAATCAGCATATCCAGATGGCACGCCTCTGATCTTACCTTTCTCACGATGGATCTCATCAATCCTTTCAAAAGCTGTATCCAAAACATCTGTGATGCTAGTAAACGCTGTTTTTAAAAACTTTTGCGAAACTCCAAACAAAGTCTTTTCTGCGCCATCTAATATTTTTTCGACATCTTCAGATTCTTCATACCCTAAAGCTGTAATCTCTTGACTAGCCATTATAAGCCTTCTTAAGGTCGCTTTCTTCTGGATAATATTTGCATAATGCTTAACATGGCTCGCAGTAGGAACCGCATTCGAGAGCTGGATTAAATAAGCGCGTCCACCAGTACTTTCTAAAATTTTCTTTTCTTCAAGTCTATTTGATAATGATAAAATATCTATAGGTTCATGTTTTTTAAACAACTCAACCATGGTCTCAAATACCTCTTGATGCTTTGGCAGATAAAAGTCATCAGAAATTAACGAATCACCAATTTTGATCATTGCTTCCTTATCAATTAGCAAGCTACCAAGTACTGACATCTCAGCTTCTGTATTCTGTGGGATGAGCTTCTCTATCTGTTTCATATAGGCGCAAATTACATCTTGGTGCCAAGATGCGCAAGAAGATAAGCTCCGTATCAATTGTGGATATAAAAGAGACTGCAATTGTGCTAAAATAGCACACATAAATGAAACATAAGTCGGTTACTCTGCAAATTGCAATTAATTTACTTGGAACTATCGTGGGGGCAGGTATTTTTGGTTTGCCAGCTGTATTTTCTCGCACAGGTATTCTTGGTGGTACTTTATTATTTCTTGCAGTCCTCATAATAGTAATACTCCTCAATCTACTCTACATAGAAGTAATCTATTTTATACGAGGCAGTCATCGCTTACCTGGTTATGCTGAGAAATTATTAGGTCGCAAAGCTTACTATGCAGCAATTGTTAGCATGGTCTCAAAAGCCGCGGGTACCTTGCTCGCATACGTTATTCTTGGAGGTATATTCCTACGCATGCTGGCAGATGGCCTTGGTTATGAATATCCTATTTGGGTTTGGACAATTGTTTTTTGGGGTGTTGGTTCGCTTATTGTTTTTTATGGAATCAAAGTGGTGTGTAAAATCGAGGGTGAGCTAACTTGGATGCTAATCGGCTTCATGTTGTTCACGGCTCTAATCTTATTTCCATTTATTGAATGGTCAGCTATCCCGCAAATCAAACTCAATGGTTTTGTAGGTGCGATAGGTGTTATCTTTTTCTCAACGACTGCAATGACAGTCCTGCCCGACTTAAAAGACATTGCAAAACGCAAACACAACCAGTTCAGACTTGGTACAACATTAGCAGTTATTGGCGCAGGAGCTCTTAGTTGGATGTTTGGTGTGGTAATTGCTCTTGTTTACCCCGATGTATCAAATGTTCAAGATATTCAAAAAGCTTTCCCTCAAATCTTCTGGTGGCTAATTCCACTAATTGGTCTTTTAGCAGTTAGCACCTCTTTCCTTACATTTACACAAGCTTTAAAAAACCTTTTACATATAGACGTCAAACTTCAACGAACACCAGCATGGATAGCATCAGTCGTATTGCCTCTTTTGCTCTTCGTTGTTGTCTCACAAAACTTTCTATCCACTATAGGCTTTGTAGGTGGAGTATTAACCACTTTTAATGGATTTATCGTTTGTCTTTGTGCATATAAAGTCTTAAAAAGCCCGCAAAAAACCCAGCATTGGCTAGATTCTTTATTAGGTCGAAAAACAAAAAAAGGCCAAAAACTTTTTTGGGGTTGGCGTTATATACCAATTCCTGTAGCGTTTGCATTATCATTCGTAATAATCGAACACCTAATTACAATCTTTAGTGTATGAAGAAATATCATTATATAGTTGCTCCGCTTGCCAAATGGGTAGTGAATGTTATCGCAATGATACTCTTGTTTGGGTATATCTTTCCTGTGCCAACCGAGCCTTGGATAGATCTCGCTATTGGCTGGCCTATAGCTGCAATTATCGCCGCTCCATTTGCCTATTGGGCATTCAAAAAACAACTGCCAACAGACAAAGAGTTAGGAATATTTATTTTACTATGGGTGGTTGTCACAGCTGTAATTGAAACTACAATGGCAATAATTGTTCAACCAAATCCATGGTCAGTGTTATTTCGTTACGAATTCTTAGTACAGACTTTATTTGAAATTGCCGCAATCCTTGTTATGGCTCGAGTTATGCGCAGGCAACACGCCTATCACATGGCAGCACCGGGAATAATTCTTGAAGATGAAATACCACCCACTCAACAACCATAGAATTAAAAAAAACGTAGCTCATTGGCTACGTTTTTTATTTCTTACCCGCTAAGCGGATCGTATTTTTCATGAGGAGTGCAACTGTCATTGGACCAACGCCACCAGGAACAGGGGAGTACCATCCGTCTAAATCGGTGGCACTCTCAAAGTCAAAATCTCCTTTTACTTTCCCGTCTACAGTTTTTGTAATTCCTACGTCTATTACGCAAGCACCCGGTTTTGTAGCATTACTTGTTAAAAAATCAGGTTTTCCTACAGCAGTCACTATCACATCAGCCTCACGCAAATCCTTATCATCTTTCCTATCTGCCATAACCACATCAACATCTGCACCAGCTCTCTCAAAGATCCACTTAAGCGGATCAGCAAAAATATGTGAGTTGGCTAGAATTATTACATAAGCATGATTTGGCACAATCTCAGTGGAGGCAATCAACCTCAAAATCCCTTCATGCAACGGTGAAAGTATAGTTGCCTCACCATGCTCTAATGATGCGATATTATCAGGATGAAAACCGTCAGCATCTTTCTTTGGATCCATTGCAGCAATAATCGCATCAGTATCATGCCCTTCTGGTAGCGGTAACTGAATAAGTATTCCAGTCACGCTATCATCAGCATTCCAGCTTTTTATCAAATCTATAATATCCTCATTACTAGTCTCAGCCGGTAGACGTTTAAAGTCAGTTTCAATTCCAATCTTATGAGCAGCCGCTTCTTTGAGCGATACGTATAGATTAGAGGCCGGATCATCACCAACCAAAAGAGCAACAAGCTTAGCCTTTATACCTTTTTCAGCTACTTCTTGCTTACACTCTTCTTTTATTTGATTGGCAATCTGCTTGCCAGGAATAGGTTTCATTCCGCAAAGGATATCAGAAAAATGGAGGAATGTCTAGATTATACCCCCTTCGTTTCCCCCTTTATCAAAGGGGGATTTACAGTGAGAAAGAATCTTTTTGCACACCTGGTCAAAGTTATGGTCAATTTCATTGTTTGTAAAGCGAATTATGTTTAGTCCATAGCCTTCAAGATTCATGTCTCTATCTTTGTCAGATTCAATCCCTTCTTCAGTAAAATGATGTTTACCATCTAACTCAATAACAAGTTTACTAGCTGGTTGATAAAAATCGACTATATAACAATCAATTGGTCTTTGACGATAAAAAGGCGGTTTACGATAACGCAAAAAACCATGCCACAGCTTCATTTCATGTGACGTCATTCTTTTCCGAAGGTCTTGAGCCAGCTTAACAAGATCAGGATCATAAGGAAGACTATCACCCGAACAAATCAATCGAGACATACTAAGATATACAACCCCCTTTGGTAAAGGGGGATAAAGGGGGTATCACACCCCCGGCACCGCAAACTTCTCACACATTGCCAAAACCTCTGCTCTAAGTTCACTATAAAACTCATCACTCTTAAGCGAAGCTTTAAAATCTTTCATTACTTGTTTACGCTCAGCTTTATCCTCTGGTAGCTTAACATCTTTAATATGCTCACCAAACTTCGCGATCCACTCAGCTATTTGCTTCATCTCCGCCTCACCCATTCCTCTTGTCGTCACAGCTGGAGTTCCAATCCTAAGTCCACTTGGATAAAACGGAGAACTTGGATCACCCGGCACTGTATTTTTATTTGTATAGATTCCAATCCGCTCCAAACCAAGATGAAAAAATGCTCCACGCCCAGCACCAGTTGGAATCAAATCAATTAATATTAAATGATTATCTGTCCCATCACTCACAAGCTTAAAACCTTTAGACTTCAATTCCTCAGCTAAAGTCTTCGCATTCTCTACAACATTCTTTGCATATTCCTTAAACTCCGGCTTCGCATCCTCATTCAACGCAACACCAATTCCAGCTATTGTATTCAAATGCGGGCCACCTTGTAATCCAGGAATCAAAGCTTTATCAATCTTAGTCGGCAAATCCTCATCTTTAGCTAAACCTTTATCAGTCACCATAATCATAGCTCCTCTCGGTCCGCGTAGCGTCTTATGCGTAGTAGTCATCACCAAGTGCGCATATTGAACAGGGGATTCATGCTCACCACCAGCAATGAGTCCAGCAATATGTGAAACATCAGCTAAAAGATAAGCTCCAACCTCATCCGCAATTTCTGCAAACTCCGCAAAAGGAATAGCACGTGGAATGGCTGTCCCACCGCAGATAATAATCTTGGGTTTTTCCTCAAGTGCCAGCTTCCTAACCTCTTCCATATCTATCACACCATCGGTCGTCATATGATAAGGCACGCTCTTCCAAAACTTACTCGTCATGGAAAACTTCCAGCCATGAGTCAAATGCCCACCATCCAAAAGATTCAAACCCATCAAAGTTTCACCAGGTTCCAGTAGCGCACTCAAAATCACCAAGTTAGCCGGTGATCCACTATAAGGTTGAACATTGGCATAGGGGACACCAAACAAAGCCTTGGCACGGTCTTGCACCAAAGTCTCAAGTTTATCCGCATACTCATTACCAGCATAATATCTCTTTCCAGGATAACCCTCCGCATACTTATCAGACAGCACTGATGTCAACGCTTCCAAAACTTCTTTAGATGTATGATTCTCCGAAGGAATCAAAGTCATTCCTTTCAATTGTCTCTCTTCTTCACCTTTTAATAACTCAAAGATCTCAGGATCTTTATTTTCTAAAATATTCATAGACGTCAAATGTTAATTGTTACAAGTTATGTGTCGCGAGAAGATATTACGTCATATTCGTAGTTTCAATATTATCTACAATAGAGTAGCTCAAAAGCACAGTTTCTGACAAATAAAAAAAACGGATAAGTATCCGTTAAGCTTGCATGCGCTGTCCACGTATCAATGGCAGGGCAGTTGGGTTGTAAAATACCTGGGCTAAGATTTCACCTTTTCGGGTAGTATATTCAAACAGATATTGATTATTTTCTAGTCCGGTACATGCACCTTCTCGACCTTCTTGCGAGTCTAAGAATTTTTTAAGAATCTCATCCAGTTGATCCAGCTGTAAAAAGTACAACCAAGTTCTCAGAGCGACCTGACGGTGATCAGAAAAGGCAAATTTTAAGGCAGCATCTCGATCCAGGCCACTGGGCATTACGATATTAAAGTGCGTAATAATCATGGGACATTTCCCTGCACCAAGTAACAATAAATCATCAAGTTCTAAGCCATCAACAAAGTAGTCTTCCAGGTTATAGCTATTTACAATAGACACTAAAGGAGTGTTGTCTACATCAATAGTGTAAAAGAGCTCTGAATTTTCGCCCTCTGCGAAGATCGCATCAAACACGTTGTCATAATCCATTTATCGCCTCCGTGTGCATAAACTAAAGCACAACCTAATTTCAGTCAAATAGTCGTGCTATAATAGAGGTATATGAAACCACTTAAAATCGTCGGAATTATCGTTGGTGTCTTACTGTTAATTACCACAGGAGTCATCATTTATCTCTACCTTCAAATCACATCTGCAGAGCAAAAAGATCTAGGAGTCCGCTATACAAAAGAACATGCCGAATATGCTCTCGAAGAAAAAGCTGGAGTCGATGTCAACGACTTATCAAAGATCTTTTTTGGTTCAAGCTTTGCCACCGAGGGATCTGTCCCAGTTGATACATCTTTTACAGACTCAGAAATCAGCGCAATCCAAAACTATGCCAACGAATCAGTTGGCCCATTTAAGCAAGTCCAGATCCACTTCATCGGCGACGGAATGGTTGAAGCCTCAGGATATGTAGAAGATCCGCGCGTAACCATCCCAGGTCCAGTCTACGTAAAAGGTGAGGTCATACGAACTGGTCCCAAATCATTTTCAACAAATATCGAATCACTACAAGTCGGTAATTACACTGTCCCGCGCGCCATAATCGAAAAAGCAAACACAGAATTCCTTGGTTATGTAAACGGTCTCCTCTCAGAAATCGACGGCCTCAACGTTGAAAGCGTGCAAATCAACAACGGCTCTGTAGATTTTAAAGGCACATTACCAGAACGAGTTTACGGTTTAGAATAAAAAAAACGGATAAGTAATCCGTTTAACAAGTTACGACAGGCGAAGACAGTGGAGTTAGCGCATAGTAAAGCTGATAAAACTGCTCATCAGCTTGGACTTCATAAAAGTAGTCCATATCATCATTGCTATTATTGCGCCGGGCTATACCCTCGCGATCCGAAAGTGAGGGAAGTGAGTCTTCTACAATTACGCGTACTTGTTCAAAGCTGCCAAATGCAGTCCAATATTGATATTCATAAGCCTCTTCTAAGTGGAACAAGATACTCATCAATTCTTCTCCAGATAAATCCCTCGCAAACCTGAAATCAAATCTAACTAACATGATGGGATGCAAACCCCGGGCAATAATTTTTTGTTCCATTAAAGGTACATCGTGGTCAGCGTCGATTTTAGGAATCGATAAGATAGCAAAAGCCTTTTCTAGGAAGTTCCCATCATCAGTATCAATATTGGATCCAAAGTTGAGAACTCGATTAGGCGGAGTTGAGAAAAGTTCGTTCTGAAGTTCTAGTAAATCGTACATTCTTCCTCCTCGTTTCGAGGTTACTAAAGACATCGGCAAAGGTCAACCACGTCGTTCGTGAGCTATGTGGTTAAATAAAAAAAGGTCACCCAATGTGACCAAGTAACTTAGTGATCTCCATGAACACTTCTGGAGTCCTAGAAAGTTCTAACAGGTAGCAGATCTCACCTTTTCGTAAATCTCTTGAATACACGATTCCATAATCTGCGCATCGCGCCAATCCGCCATTTAAAATCATGCTACGCGCAGCTGCTTCAAGTAGCAGGTTTACGGATTTTGAAGAAATTAAGAAGTGCGTTCGACGAAATCCGCAGAAATATAATGGTAAAAGATATGATTCAATTTCAGATATAGAGACATCATCCGTTAGAGTTCTTCGTCCAACGCCCAAGGCAACTCGATGTAGCCGTAACGAAGCGACAGAAAGTGATGAGGTCGGATCTATATCAGTATTATCCAAATCGGCATAATTATCTCCAGAAAGGAGATTTTTAAAGTAAGAAGGAGCGCTATTTCGCGGTTGCGAAAAAATATAGATCACTGGTTGCTCGTTTTGTAGCAAGCAGGGTAGAGAGTTCTTAGTATCTTGAGTGATCATACCACCTCCACATACTGAAGGTAGATAATTTTTCCACTTTTGTCAATCATTTGAAGCGCTATTCACTTAGTGCTACGATATATCAGATTTATGAAAAACATCCACGCATGGAAAAATGTTCACCTAATTGGCATTGGCGGCATCAATATGTCTGCCGTTGCCAAGATTTTACTTAAAGCCGGCGTCACTGTCACTGGCTCCGATATCTACGCATCTGAGATAACTAAAGAGATGGAAGACCTGGGAATTAAGGTTACCATTGGTCCAAATGACGAGCGCAATGTCCCAGATAACTGTGATGGGGTGATCCATACCTCAGCAGCCCCCGAAACCAACCCAGAACGCGTCGCAGCAAAGAACAGACACATCACAGACATAAACAACTTCCAGTGGATGGGAGCTTGGTTTAAGAGCTCACGCACAATCGTTGTCACCGGCACGCATGGCAAAAGCACAGTCACGTCACTTTTAGGTATGATGTGTGTCGAAGCTGGCCTTGATCCAACAGTAATCGTTGGTAGCAAAATCCCAGGCTGGAAAGATCACAACCTCCGCCTCGGCAACTCAGACTTGGTTATCGTCGAAGGCGACGAATACGCAAAACACTTTTTAGAATTCCACCCAGAAGCAGTCATCATCAACAACATGGAATTAGATCACACCGACGTCTACGCTGATATCGACGAACTTAGACAAACTTTCGAACGTCTCATCCGCCAAACTAAAATCGGCGCAACCATCATCGCTAATGGCGAATTCGAACAAATCCGCTCCGCACTTAAAGCACAAATCGTAACTCGTAAACTTGATGCACAATATTTTGGTCGCGATAGCAAAAACGATCATAAAGTTAGCGTCACCTGGAAAGAGGGGATGCTCCACGTCACCATCAAATCCAAAGACAACGAACTAAACCTCACCTCAAACCTCATCGGCACATACAACGGCCTCAACCTCGCCGCCGCAGCTCTTATGGCACGTCACCTAGGCGTGGGTGACGAAGCTATCCAAAAAGTCGCAGAAACCTTCCCTGGCATTTGGCGCCGTATGGAATTAGTCGATGAAAAAAACGGCGTCAGCATCTACTCCGACTACGGTCATCACCCTTCCGCAGTCTCATCAGTAATCGCCGCAGTCCGCGAGGCGTACCCAGAAAAACGCCTAGTCCTTTGCTTTCAACCTCATCACAAAAACCGCACTAAACATCTCTGGTCAGACTTCGTCACCTGCTTCGACCGCGCCGACGCCCTCATCCTCTGCGAGATCTACGACGTAGCCGGACGCGCCGCATCCGAGGACGCTGACATAACCTCAGTAAAACTTTTAGCAGAGGTCAAAGCCCGCGATATAGCACGCCCTCTCGAATATATGGAATACGCCCCCGATCCAGAATCTGCCGTCACTCAAACCCTAAAATTGCTTAAAGATGGCGATATCTGCATCTTCATGGGAGCCGGCGACATCGATTCCGCCCTCCGCAACAATCTTACTGTACATGTCAGGCATGCCTGACATCATCAGTGCGCCTGACATCGACGGTAATGAAGCTGTATGCGATTATCCCAATTTAATTACAATTGGCGAAATCAATTCTTTGTCACGATTTGTACCAAAAATCGTAACTATATTTTTGGGAATATTAAAGATAAGAAAATGGGTTTATCATCTTTTGGCTTAATGACAAAAAAATGCTTACAAGAAATTCCCGAACATTTTCCGGAAGTTACAATTGATGAATTCGTAATCATGCCCGACCACATCCACCTCATCCTCTGCTTCGAAACCTCAGACAACCAAATTCCTGTACCTGTACGTGACAGGCACGCCTGTCATCAGACGAGTCCACAACATCAAAAAATATCCGTAATAATCGGTTCCTTTAAATCCGCGGTCACAAAGCAAATTCGAAGAAATGAACCCGATATCCGTCAAATTTGGCAAAGATCGTTCCATGATAGATTGATTAGATCTGATAATGATATGGAAAGAATCAGGACGTATATAAAAGACAATCCAAAGAATTATAATTAAGAGTTTAGATTTTTAGGTAATTGTGAGATAATATAATCAATATGACACCAGAACTCATTCAAAAATTTCAGAAAAATTTCCCAACCATTCTCATTGACGAACCAATGAGCAAACATACTAATATGCGCATTGGTGGGCCTGCAGCGCTTTTCCTAACAACATCAGATCCAGACGAGCTTACAGATGCTATCGAGATTGCTACTAAAGAAAACATTCCTTGGTTTATTTTAGGCGGCGGCTCCAATATGCTCGTATCTGACGAAGGCCTAGACGGACTTATTATTCAAATCGGTTTTCGCGAAGTTAAATTTCGTGAGAAAACAATCATTGTAGATGCTGGCGCAATCACTGGCGCAGTAGCTCGCCAATCAGTTGATTCAGGTCAAGAGGGTTTTGAATGGGCAGTAACTCTCCCTGGCACAATTGGCGGAGCAATCTTTGGTAATTCCGGTTGCTGGGGTGGAGAGATGAACGATCTCGTAGTCACGGTAGATGCTATTCGCCTAAAAGATATGAAGCGTATGGTTTATCCAAACGCAGATTGTAAATTTGGATATCGCGATAGTCTTTTTAAGCACAAGCCACATATCATCCTCCGCGCTACTTTAGGTCTAAAAAAAGCCGAAGATCCGGCAGTCGTTAAAGCACGAATGGAGGAAACAATAACCAAACGCAAAGAATGTCAGCCACTCGCAGAATCTAGTGCAGGTTGCATGTTTAAAAACTATACATTTAAAGATGAAGCTGAAATCGCAAAGCTACAGAACGATGTCAAAGATATTCCAGCCGAGATGCTTGAGAAAAAATCACTTTCCGCTGGCTGGCTCGTATCTCAGGTTGGCATGAAGGGTGAAAAAATTGGTGATGCTCAAATAAGTGAAATACACGGCAACTTTATAGTAAACCTCGGCAAAGCCCGAGCTCAAGATGTCTTCATGCTCACCAGTAAAGCAAAGATGAAAATCAGAGATGATTACGACATTATGCTACAAGATGAGGTCGAGTTAGTCGGCTTTGACTCCTAGCTACACTCATCGTACGCTATAAATAGTAAGTTCTGGTTGTAGATAAATATCGCTTTAGCGATTCCAACATTTTTAATTTTGCATTTTTAATTTTTAATTATAAATGAATATGACAGTAAACATACGAGCAAAAAACATGGACCTTACGGATGCTATTCGACAATACGCAGAAGATAAATACACATCCCTAGATAAATTTTACGACAAAATTTTACACATTGAGGTCGACTTAGGATTAGATACAACACATCACAATAAAGGTGAGATATATTCTTGCACAGTCATGGTAGATGTCCCAGGAAAGCTCTTCCGTGTCACCAAACAAGAAAAAGATCTCTACAAAGCAATCGACAAAGTCCGAGATCACCTCCGCGAAGAAATCACAGCTTGGAAAGAAAAGAACAGAGACGCTAAACGGAGCTAATCATAGATTAATGTTAAAGGATAACAAAGAAGCTGTATAGCTTTAAAGTTTGTAATTATAACGGGATTGTTTTAAACTTATATAAGACCTATGCAAAATATTGAACTAGATCGCAATTATAAAGTCTTATTATCAAATAAGAATGAATCTTATTTTTATCAAGATGAGATAGACCTTCTTATTGATAGAGTGATGTACTTAAAAGAACAGGGAAAAATCACAGACTCTACTGCCACTAGAATGATAAAGATATACCTAAGCAGGTACCTTGTTCAAGAAGTAAAATCAGGCTTACAGGATGTATATTTAGAAGATAATGGTAATAGCAAGAGAAGTGCAAAAATGCTATTTTTTAAATGGATTAACAAAACAACATATGCCTGAAGAAACTGTAAACAGCGAGGTTGTAGATAATGGATTGCAAGAAACAGGGAGGGCCACATCGGAAAATAGTTTAGAGATGGTCATGGCACAACTAGAGCAAAGTGATCCGACTATTTTTAACAAATTATCTCCAGCACACATTGATAAGATTTTAGATCAAAGAAGTACAATTATAGAGAAGGTGCATACCGATAGAAAAGATGAGCGTTGGGATAATAAATTTTATCTCATTGTAGTTTTAGGTTTTACAATAATTGTTCTCGGTTTTGTTGGTTGGAAGTTACCAGAATATTTTTCGGAGGCAATAAGTGCATTATTAGGAGGTACTGGGGGTATTGGGGTCGGTTTCGGATTAGCACGTAAAAAATAAACAATTTAGAGATTTATTTCCCTGGGTTTACATATTTTTATCCTCAATCATTCATCCTTCATCAATTTTCCTTAAAAGTTAAAGGGTGGTTTTGACGTATAGGTCATAAATGAGTAAGATAAGCGCAATATGTCTTTAATAAGCAAATTATTCGGTGATCCGAACGAGAAAGTTTTAAAAAGGATTCAACCTTTTGTAGATGCTGTGAATGCACTGGAACCATCAATTCAGACTCTTACGGATGAACAATTGAAACAAAAAACTACAGAGTTTAAAGAACGCCTCGAAAAAGGTGCAACTTTAGACGACATTATGACAGAGGCTTTTGCTGTGGTCCGTGAAACATCTGTACGTCAACTTGGGCAACGTCAATACGACGTCCAGCTTATTGGCGGCCATGTGCTCCACAGAGGTCAAATTGCTGAGATGCGTACCGGTGAAGGTAAAACTCTTACAGCTGTTGCGCCTGTCTATTTAAATGCACTTACTGGTAAAGGCGTGCACTCCATCACAGTCAACGACTATCTTGCTAAACGTGATGCTGTTTGGATGGGACAAGTATTCCATGCACTCGGCCTCACAGTAGGCTGTATCCAGCACCAGACTGGTTTTGTATATGATCCAGAATTTAAAGCAGAACCAGAACATGATGAAGATCGTGATGCATTAGGCATGTTCCAAGTAGATATGGATTACTTGCGCCCAGTATCTCGCAAAGAAGCATACGCAGCAGACATCACGTACGGAACCAATAATGAGTTTGGCTTTGATTACTTACGCGATAACATGGTGCAATCACTAGAAATGATGGTGCAACGTCCACATCCAAACTTTGCCATCATCGACGAAGTCGACTCCATCCTTATCGACGAAGCTCGCACTCCTCTTATCATCAGCGGTCCAGCAGAAGAGGCTAACGAACTTTATTACAAATTTGCGAGTCTCGTACCCAAACTAGAAGCTGAGGTTGACTTTGCAACTGATGAAAAGCTCCGCACGGCTACAGTTACAGGATCTGGCATCGCCAAAATGGAAGAATGGCTTGGTGTCGAAAACATGTACGTAGCTGGCGGTGTAAAACTGGTTCATCATCTTGAAAACGCATTACGCGCTTATGCAATGTATAAAAAAGATAAAGACTATGTAGTTAAAGATAACGAAGTCCTTATCGTCGACGAATTCACCGGTCGCCTCATGCAGGGTCGTCGTTATAGCGAGGGTTTGCATCAAGCCATCGAAGCTAAAGAGAATGTAAAAATTCAGCGTGAATCTATCACGATGGCTACAATTACTTTCCAAAACCTTTTTCGTTTATACAGCAAGCTTGCTGGTATGACAGGTACAGCTGCCACCGAAGCAGAAGAGTTTTCAAAAATTTATAAATTAGAAGTTGTTAGTATCCCTACCAATAAAGACAATAAACGTAACGATTTACCAGATGGCGTCTACCGCACAGAAATGGGCAAGTTTAAAGCGGTTGTTCGGGATGTTAAAAAACTACGAGAAACCGGTCAGCCAGTTCTAATCGGTACAGCCTCAATCGAAAAGAATGAAATCCTAGGCGAACTACTCAAGATGGAAGGAATCCCTTTCAATCTTTTGAATGCCAAAAACCACGAAAAAGAAGGTGAATGGATTGCTCAAGCTGGTAAACCAGGCGCAGTCACTGTTGCTACAAACATGGCTGGTCGTGGTGTGGACATTATTATCGGTGGTAACCCTCCGGTTAAGGAAGATGCAGAAAAGCTCAAAGGGCTTGGTGGTCTTTTCGTTCTCGGTACCGAACGTCACGAATCACGTCGTATCGATAACCAGCTCCGCGGTCGTGCTGGCCGTCAGGGTGATCCTGGTACAACTCAATTCTACGTATCTCTAGAAGATGACTTGATGCGCATTTTTGGATCTGACTCAATGAGAAAACGCATGGAGTTTTTAAAGATGCCAGAGGACGAACCAATCGAAAGTACAGTATTATCAAAAGCTATAGCATCCGCTCAGCGCAAGGTTGAAGGTCATCACTTTGATATTCGCAAACATGTACTCGAATACGATGATGTTATCAATAAACATCGCATGGCCATCTATTCCCAGCGCAGAACAATTCTTGAAGAATCAGGCAAAGCTACAGAAGAAGGGGAGCGTCGATTAAAGAAATATCTTATCGAAGATATTACAAAAGAAATCGAACAAATCGTCTTTTTCCATACAGGATCCGAAGATTACACATTATGGGATCTTGAAGAGGTTTCCAAGGCAGTTAATGCGCTTTTACCTGCTGAGTTTAATTCCGACAAAGCATTACAATCCCTCGACGCAGATATCAAAACAAGTAAGGATGACATGGTAACAAAACGTACCAAGATCATCGAGGCTGTTATGAAACTTGCAAATAAAGCTTACAAACACATCGAAGATTCTGTTGCAGATCAAGTAATGATGGGAGAATTGGAAAAAGGTATTTTACTTCGCGCTTATGACATGCTTTGGGTAGACCATCTTGATGCTATCGATCACCTCCGCCGTGGTATTGGCCTCCAAGGCTATGCTCAACACGATCCACTAGTCGAATACAAACGAGAGGCGTATCGCATGTTTAGTGAGCTTAACGCTCTTATTAGCAAACAAGTAGCACACGCTATCTTTAAGATCCCAACTGCTCAGCGTACCGCTCTAAAATACTTCAAACCACGCCCAGGCGGCCAACCGCTCGTCTTCTCTGGCGCAGCCAAAACATCTGATCAACAATCTAACACCTCATCAAGCAGTATTGCTAACGATCCAAAATACAAAAACGTCGGCCGCAACGACCAATGTCCATGCGGATCCGGCAAAAAGTTTAAGCGTTGCCATGGGGCATAAGCATATCCTGAGTAAAGTCTAAGGGAAAAAGTGTCACGGAGCATAGGAACTTCCTTTTAAATCGTTTACGATACTATCAAACGCTTTCCTGAATCAGGTGCTGAACGGTTCGAGCTGAGCTCGATGTTTCAGTATAATTTCAGGAAATAAAAAAATCCCACGAGTGTGTGGGACTTACTCCAAGCGATCTGCGCTCATTTGTACGCAGATACGCGATGAATGATACATAGTGCTCTCTCGAACATTATCTTTTGTGATTGGCTTATACACCTCACGGATCTCGTCGGCATCTTCTGCTCGACAAAGAATCCTACGGCCAAAAAGATTTAAAACAATGAGTAGATTTGGGCGATCAAAAACTTCCATTGGATCAGATGTCCAAGCGTCAGACAAAATATAGAAGCAACATTTTGTGGCAAAAACCTCGTCTACACGAAAGCTTGTCGTCAAAAGAAGGTCGGTACGCGCATGCGTCTTGCGGTCAAAATATCCGCGTTTTTCCATTTGATCATCCAATGCTTCTGAAGCTACTTTAATATCAGCGACAGTCAAACTGGATTCCCAATAGATGAGGCTTTTAATCGAAAACAAATAGAATGGTTTTTTTCTGGATGAACCGACACACATCATTAGAAAGTCCGCATCAAGTGATGCAGTTATTTTAACAAATTTATCATTGATGCACAGAAACACACTCCGGTTTGGAGTGAGTGGCGACTCTGGAAAGCCATAGTGCACCGCTTGATCAAATAGCTCACGAAGGAGATCTGACGTGAGCTCACAAATAGCAACTGGCTTTTCAAATACTGAAAAATCATGCTGCAAACTCAGCTGGCGCGACGGGTCTTTTAAGGTGCTCTGCATTATTTACTCCGTTGAGGCGAGGGTGAATAAGCAATAATCCAACATAACAGTATTTGTAATTGATGTCAATAGTATAGCTTAACAAAGGTAAAAAAAATCAAAATAGTGCGCTATGCTATAATATACTAGAATTTTAAGTATACATCTATAACAATTTTATTATGTCACATGAAATGTCGATGCACAGTCAGCTGGGCGCAACAAATCCTGATAAAGCTGCAGCAGCTGGTCAGGCAGAAAGGATTGCTAGCAACATGGCAGATTCTGAAGAGCTGAAAGCCAAGGCAGACATGGAGGTACGAACAGGATTCCAACAAGCGATGATGGCACGTTATGATGTCAAAACTCCAGAGGAAGCTCTAGAGCGTTATAAAGCCGAAGTAGCTCAACAGTCTGCTGAAAAGCAACAAGAGGTAGAACAGCAAAAAGCCGAGATGCAAGAAGTATCAAAGATTGAAGCCGAAATGGCAGCAAAGAGAGCTCAACAAAGACAGAAAATTACCGTGCAGGCAAAACAGGAAGATTCAGCAATGATGGAAAAATTACGTTCAGGAATTGAGATTGGTTCTGGCATAACTGAAATATCAGATCGAGCAAAAGCCGAAGCTGAGTTAGAAGCAAAAATTAAGAGCAAAATTGCTAAATATCCCGAAGGTAAACTGGGTGAGGATCTATACATAGAAAGACAAATGCAATTAAACTCTGTAGACGATCAAATAGAAACGGTTCCCAAACCAGATGTAGATAGTGAAAAAGTCTTAGAAGAATTTAAAGCTATACAAGAACAAGACAAAAGAATCGCACAAAGCAAAACAGAAGGCGTTGCACTGGGTAGATCTGAAGAGGATATTATTGCAGCAAAAAATGCCGCAGAAGCAATCGAACAACCAGCAACTGTCCGTGATTTGTTTGCTCAATCAGATCTAGAATCCGCTACAAGCATCTCCAAAAAAGTAGCTAAACAAAAGGCTCCAAGCCGTGAAGAGGCAGGTAGTATCGGTAATATTTCTCTAGCAGACTTAATGCGACAAGGAGAAGATGAACAACCACCTTCAAGTTCCGCTGCATAAAAAACACTATTATAATCTGAAAATTTTACAGATTCATCTATAATTTGCTTTTTTAGGTGCTGTTCGATATACTTTCGCCGAATTGTATGTCAAAGAAACACACTCGTGAAACCGGCGTTTCCAGGCTTAAAGTCAAACGCCGCGTAGGACTAATCCTCCTGCTTTTTTTAGTTGCAGGGTCGCTAACATATAGCAAACCTGCTAACTGGGCCATCGACCAGGCAAATAATGTCTTAGGTACTAATTTTGGCCATATTAACCTACCTTTTGTGCTCGGCTTGGATCTCCAAGGTGGTACACATTTGGAATATGAGGCAGACCTCTCATTGGTCCCTGGCACAGAACAAGCATCCGCACTTGAGGGTGTTCGTGATGTTATAGAGCGCCGCGTAAATGCAATGGGCGTCTCCGAGCCTCTCGTCCAAACAACCAGAGCAGGGGATAACTACCGCGTCTCAGTTGAGCTTGCAGGTGTACGTGATATTAACGAAGCTATTAACATGATTGGTGAAACGCCAATCTTAGAGTTTAAAGTCATCAACGAGGATGAACCTCGCCAGCTCACCCAAGAGGAAATAGTCGAGCTTGATCAATCAGAAAATGAAGCAAATGAAAAAGCAACACTTTTTCTAGCTGACATCGTCAACAATCCAGATCTATTTCAAGATAAGGTCAAAGAAATGTCAGAAGACCCAGAAGTACAAGAAAAAGGTGGCGATCTTGGATTTATAAAAGATAATGCAGAATATGCAGCTATCTACGAAGTAGCTAGAGACGCTGAGGTTGGCCAGGTTATCCCAACAGTAATCCGAACAGACACTACTGAGGTAGTCGTCAAAGTAGAAGAGAAGGTTGAAACAGATACCGAGATAAATGCACGTCATCTACTCATCCAATGGGATGGAGCATTATCTGCAACCGCAAGCACTACCAGAAGTAAAGAAGAAGCCTTAGCATATGTTCAAGAAATTAAAGAAGGCTCAACTCCAGAAAACTTTGAAGATAAAGTAAAAGAGTTCTCAGAAGAGCCAGGTGCAGATATTTCCGGTGGTGACTTGGGCTGGTTTGCTAAAGGTGTAATGGTTGAGACTTTTGAAAAAGCAGTCTTCCCACAAGAAGTCGGTACAATATCAGAACCAATCGAATCTGACTTTGGTTATCATCTTATCTTTAAGATAGATGAGCGTGGGGTCGAAGATGTTCGTGTTAGCGCAATGCAATATACCAAGCTCACACGCGAAGACATTATTCCTCCACAAGAACCATTTAAACGCACCGAACTTACTGGTAAGCAGCTCGAACGTGCTCAGCTAGAGTTTAACCCACGTTCTGGTGCCGCAGAAATCGGTCTTCAGTTTAACGACGAAGGTGCAGATCTCTTTGCAGAAATTACTAAAAACAATATTGGTAAACCAGTTGCAATCTATTTAGATGGTGAACCAATTTCAGTACCAACCGTCAATTCCGAAATTCTTGGTGGCCGCGCGGTTATCACCGGCACATTCTCTGTCGCAGAGGCAAAGTTATTGGCTCAGCGCTTACAAGCTGGTGCTCTCCCTGTACCAATCGAACTAATTGCTCAACAATCCGTTGGTCCTTCCCTTGGTCACACATCAGTTACAGCATCTCTCGTAGCTGGCATGTGGGGCTTCCTACTTGTCGCACTATTCATGTTGCTCATGTACCGCCTCCCTGGCCTTATAGCGATTCTTGCTTTAACTGTTTATGGATCAATCTTGTTTGCTATATTTAAAACAATCCCAGTTACATTAACTTTATCCGGTATCGCTGGTCTCATCCTGTCGGTTGGTATGGCAGTGGATGCTAACGTACTGATTTTTGAACGCTTAAAAGAAGAGCTAAAACTCAAGAAACCATTCTCTGTTGCTATCGAAGAAGCATTCGAGCGCGCTTGGCCAAGTATCAGAGATGGCAACTTAACCACATTAATCTCTTGTGCTGTCTTGTACTGGTTCACATCTTCCGTAATCAAAGGATTTGCTTTAACGCTTGGAATTGGTGTCATCTTCTCCATGTTCACAGCTATTGTTGTTACACGTAACTTCTTGCGTTTTATCTCAATTCCAAAATTAACAAACTCTGCCGGATGGCTCTTCCTCATAAAGTCAGACAAAAAAAATGAGGATAAGACTAACGAAAATAATTAAACGAAAGTATTATGAATATCGTAAAATATCGTTACATCTGGTACTCCATTTCAGCAGTCGTTATCAGCGCCTGTCTATTTGCACTGCTTTCGTTTGGCTTAAAACAAGGAATTGATTTTGCTGGAGGATCCCTACTATCCATTCGTTATAACAATGATCGCCCTGCAACAATGGAAGCCGAACAAGCTCTGTCGTCCTTAGATTTGGGAGGTATCGTAGTTCAACCTGTTGGCGAAACAGATATGAACTTCCGCATGAGAACTCTAAATGAGGATGAACATCAGCAAGTTGTAAGTACTCTTAGAGAATCATATGGAGATATCACAGAGCTAAGATTTGATTCAATTGGTCCTGTCATTGGTCAAGAATTAAAATCAAAATCCATCACAGCACTTATAATCGTCTTTTTCGCTATTCTAATCTTTATTGGTTGGACATTCCGTAAAGTATCAATTCCTGTAGCTTCTTGGAAGTATGGTTTAGTCACAGTTGTCGCTGCTGCTCATGATGTACTTATCCCAGTCGGCGTCTTTGCCATTTTGGGTAAATTCTACGGATTAGAAATAGGCACATCATTTATTGCTGCAATTCTTACTGTCATGGGTTATTCCATTAACGACACAATTGTTGTTTTTGATCGCGTCCGTGAGAATCTACAAAAAACCAGTGGTACATTTGTCGACATAGTCAACAAATCACTAAATCAAACAGTTCAGCGCTCCATAAACACAACTATAACCACTCTACTTGCCTTGGTTTGTGTCTACCTTTTTGGTGGTGAAAGTATTCGTGATTTTGCTCTCACACTTATCATCGGTATATTAGCTGGTACATATTCCTCCATTTTTATCGCTTCACCTCTACTTGTAACTATCTACAAAGTTCAGCAGAAAATGAAAGAACGCAAAGGGTAAGAATAATCAAAATCAAACAACAAATAGCAAGAGTGAACCAAGTAACTCTTGCTATTTTTTATTGGTCAGTCGTTTTTAAAAATCGTCATTTCCGACCTTAGTTATTTATGATACAATGAAGAACGTTATGAACGAGTATTTCACGTTCGATGCTGCTTCATTTTTTGCCTCATTTGGCTCAAATCCATTTGCGGTCATGTTCACCATCTTCATTAATGGAGGTTGGGTGATTTTTCTTATAATCATTGCGTGGGCTGGGTCAAAAGTTTGGTTGTTCTGGAGGCAAACCCTTGCATCACGACAAAAAGAATTCATCACACTTGCGATCGATATTCCACGCCTTACAGAAAAAGATCCAGGGCAGTCTCTTCGTGCTGTCGAAAACATTTTTGCTCACTTGGCTGGTGCTCATGCTCCTGCTTCATGGACGGAGATTTGGATCGGCGGTAAATATCAAGATCCAATTTCTTGCGAGATAATATCTATCGAGGGCAATCTACAATTTGTTATCTATTGCCTGCGTCCACTCCGCGATCTAGTAGAGGCTTCTATTTTTGCACAATACCCAGATGCAGAAATCGCCGAAGTAGAGGATTATTCTAAAAATGTTCCAACCCAGTATCCTGATCTTGAATATGATTTGTGGGGGACTGAAATGATACCAGCTGGAGGCAAATCATCTTTCTATCCTTTGCGCACTTATCCAGCTTTCGAACACTCAATGTCCGGAGAACTAAAAGATCCCCTCGCTGTTTTACTCGAAGGCATGTCACGTTTAGGGCCGGGTGAGCAGGCTTGGATGCAGTTAATTTGCCTACCAATTGAGATCGGAAAATACCAAAAAGATGGTTCTAAGCTTGTTAAAGAATTAAAAGGCGAAAAAGTTGTTGTCCCACCAAGTACATTTGAGAAAATTATCTTAGCGCCATTTAATTTATTTGTATTGGTAGCCAGTGAATTAATGGGAAGCGGAGCAGGCGCATCTCCCGAGGCTAAAGCTGCAGATATGGCTAGTGCTAAAATTTTTAACTTGTCACCTGGCGAGCGTAAAGTCTTAGAAGCTGTAGAAAATAAAGTTTCAAAACTGGCATATACTACTAAAATTCGCTTCATGTATATTGGTAAAAAGAATGTATTTAAAAAGCCTAAAATTGTTCAAACAATGATCGGCTTTATTAAACAAATGAATACCAATGACATGCTTTCCTTAAAACCCGAAGCAAAAAATGTTGGCGTTAATGGGTCGTTGCTATTTATGAAAAACAAACGCAATGATGTCCGTAAACGTAAACTAATCTCGAATTATCAAAACAGATCAGCATATGATGGTAACCCGCCGTACTACCTATGTACTGAAGAACTAGCAACCATCTGGCACTTTCCACATACTTATCAAGTCAAAGCACCTCAGCTAAAGAAACGTGACATGAAACATGCAGAACCTCCAATGAACCTACCCTTTGGCTAGCACAAAAAATAACAAATAATAAATAATAAAAATAGGAAAAAGTCATAACGTCATAAAGTCCTAACGAAACTACCAACCCCGCCCCGTTAAGACGTTAAGACGTTACGACGTTAAGACGAAATAGTATGCCAGTAGAATACGATCACGATCACGAAAACGAGATAACCCTCTTCGCCGAGACAAACTTCCGTAATCAACGGAGGCGATTTGGTATTAAAACTGATGATCGCCGTCGTCACGTATACATCATTGGTAAAACTGGTATGGGCAAAACGGTTCTCCAGGAAAATATGGTCATGAGTGATATCATGGCTGGTCATGGTGTTTGTTATGTAGATCCTCATGGTGACATGGCTGAGAAGATCTTGGATTACATCCCATCAAATCGTATCAACGACGTCGTCTATTTCAATCCAGCAGATCTCGAATTCCCAGTTGGTTTTAATATATTAGAATCTGTCGAAGAAGATCAAAAGCATCTTGTCAGCAATGGCTTAATGGGTGTCTTTAAAAAGATCTGGCCTGATGTTTGGAGCCCACGTATGGAGTACATTCTCCAAAACTGCGTAATGGCACTACTAGATTATCCTGGCGCAACTTTACTTGGTATTAACCGCCTACTTGTCGACGAAGACTTCCGAAATCGTGTTATAACAAAAATCCGTGATCCAATTGTAAAAACCTTCTGGGTTGCAGAGTTTGCATCTTGGACAGATAAATACCGAGCAGAGGCATTACCAGCCATTCAAAATAAGGTTGGTCAATTTTTAGCAGCATCTGTAATCCGTAACATTGTCGCACAAGTTAAATCCACCATCGACGTCAGATCTATCATGGATGAGGGCAAAATTTTTATTGTTAACCTTTCAAAGGGGCGCATTGGCGAGGATAACATGCGCCTGCTCGGAGGTATGATAATCGCCCGTATGCAGATGGCTGCCATGGAGCGTGTAAATATCCCCGAAGATGATCGTCGTGATTTTTACCTTTTTGTAGACGAGTTTCAAAACTTTGCCAACGAATCTTTTGCTTCTATTCTTTCCGAGGCTCGTAAATACCGCCTCAGTCTTACTGTTGCTCACCAATATATCGAACAACTTTCAGACGAAACCAAGGCAGCTGTTATTGGTAACGTTGGTACATTAGTATCTTTCCGGATTGGTTCTACGGATGCCGAATTCTTAGAGCGGGAATTTACACCACAATTTACAGCCGAAGATTTGGTCAACTTACCGAAATTTAATGTTTATCTTAAATTGATGGTTGATGGTGTAGCTACACCACCATTTTCGGCCTCCACTTTACCGCCGATGGCCAAACTTACCAATAGTGAGGAAAGGGTAATCCAGGTTTCTCGCGAACGTTATGCAATGCCTCGTGCCACAATCAATGCAAAAGTATTACGCTGGAGTGGTATGGAAGCCGGTACTCTAAGAGAATCAGATGCAGAAAATGAAATCGATCCAGATGATTTACCTAACATAAATGTCGCTGATATTAAAGCAGAAGCTGCAGAAACAAAGGATCCACTTGATACACCCGTAGAAAAGCCAAGAACCGAACCAAAGGAATTTTTAAAAGCGACAAATGTAATTTCCAAAGAAGAGGAAGACGCAGAGGCAGAGGGTGAATATTTAAGAATCTCACCTGAAAGATTAGAAATACTTAAAAAGATGAGTGCTGGAGCTGGTGGCCAGAAAAAGAAGGATAAACCAAAATTTTCGCACACTTGTACTCGTTGCGGAAAACTTTGGGATATGCCAGTTCAACTTGATCCATCGCGCCCAATGTATTGTTCTGATTGCTTGCCAATCATCAAAGACGAACAAAAAGACAAAGGACGCATAAAAAAGTACGGACCAGAACCAGAATCAAATACTGATAAAAATACTGATAAAAAAGATAGACCGCCAAGGCCACCAAAGCGAAACAATAAAGAGCCAAATAAACCTCGTATTGTTGGCAAAATTGATTTACCTCCTATTTCCGAAATACCTCGCGAAGAAGAAGATCCCGACGAACCTCCATTCATGGGCGGCGGCTTAGTCGCCGATATCTCAAAGGAAAAGGGTAGAACAATAGAAACGCGTAAACGCCAAGTAGAAAAGAGAATGGATGGTAAAAAAACTTATCAAGACAACAGGGATGAGCCACAAGCATCAAATGTCAAACCTCAACATACAGCTCAGCCTCGGCAGACTGATCAAAAGTCACACGACGAACCAAAGAAAAAAGTAGAGGAAAAGCCAGAGGTAACCAGTCGACCAGAATCACTCATAGTTTTTAAAAAAGATAAACCTAAAGATTCAAATCCTCTCGACAAGCGCCATTCTCACGGTATGCATAAAGATGCATCAGCTCAGTTGCCACGTTCGTCAAACGGGCCACGAACGCTAAACCCAGGTTCACGCGTCACCTTCGATTAAAACACAATATACAGTCATAAAGTCCTAACGTATAAACCATCTCCATTACGACGTTAAGACGTTACGACATTAAGACTTTTACCTATTAGTATTATGTCCGAAACAATAAATTACAAGACACTAGACAATGTTTTTATAGTGGGGGAATGGTCACCATCACCAAATACAATTGGTGTTGCCATACTCTTGCACATGATGCCAAATGATCGAAAATCTTGGGCACCATTCCAGCAAATTCTCCAAAAACACAACATTGCATCCCTAGCCATAGATCTACGCGGGCATGGAGAAAGCACAAAAACCGAAGAAGGTGGTGTTTTGGATCATAAAAAATTTAGTGACGAGGATCATCGCAAATATTTATATGATGTAATAGGAGCATTTGATTGGTTAGAAGAAAAGAAATACAGTAAAAGTCAGATAATGATGGTTGGTGCATCATTAGGTGCAAATATCGCACTGTGGGCACTCGAGGATGAACCAATTTTAGCTGGCGCTGCATTACTTTCACCTGGAAACTACCGTGGTATAGATGCTGTAGAAAAGGCTGGATACATAAAACCTCATCATGCTATTTGGGCAGCAGGCTCAGATTCTGATGATCCAGATGCTTATGAGGCAGCTAAAAATGTTGTCGAAATCGCCGCAGCCGAACGCAAAAAATTTGTCCCATATAAAAATTCTGGTCATGGAGTACATCTTTTTACCTCAGATCCAGAACTTATGGAAAACTTATCAGCATGGATAGAGGATTCCTACGGACGAGCATAGCTAAATTACCAATTAACAATTACCAATTAAAAATGTCGGTCGCCTACGGCATTTTTTAATATATTGACAATATCCCGTAGGGATTCATGCATTCGTAATTCGTAATTGGTAATTCGTAATTGGTAATTCGTAATTGAATTGTGTAGAATACAGACACCATGAAATTTCTACGGTTATTTTGGAGTTTTACTTTGCTCACTGTTGCATTTGCTCCCATATCTACTTTTGCTGCCACGCCTCATCGCACAGCCTTGGCAGATTTTTCGCATTCGGAAAAAGATTTCGCTGCTGCAATTGTAATGGACGTTAATACAAAAGAGATCCTCTACGAGTACAATGCCGATAAACCCTGGGTTCCAGCTAGTCTCACAAAACTAGTCGGTGCCTTGGTCTTTACCGAACGTCAGCCAGCCTGGGACGCAGTAGTTTCGCTTCAGGAAATAGACGAAGTTGGCGGAGGCCGCTTGCGCGTAGCTGATGGAGCTACCATGACTATTCAAGATTTGATGTACTCAAGTATAACAGGTAGCGCAAATAACGCAGCAACATCCTTTGGTCGCCTTAGCGGCTTGGGTTATGATGGCTTCATCGCTGCCATGAACCGAAAAGTACGCGACTTAGGCTGTAAGGTCTCATACTTCGAAGACGCAGCTGGTATGGACGTCGACAATCTAACAACTGCACGTGAAATGCTTACCATCGCTTCTGTAGCATTCAACCGCCCAGAAATACAAAAACCAGCAACAACCGCCGAATACTCATTCATCATCCGTAACAGCGGTGAGACAAAAACAATTTACAATACTAACAACCTCCTCCTAGATTCCGAAAACGATCTCTTCGTCACCGGAGGTAAAACCGGATTTCTCTACGAGTCACTCCACAATCTCGTCTACCGTGTTCGCCCAGGCAAAGATGAGGCAGGTCGCGAACTTCTCATCGTCGTCTTCGGCGCACAATCACGCGCAGATCTCTTCGCAGAAGCTGAACAGCTCGCTAAGTGGAGCTGGGATACTTATAGCTGGGAAGGCACGCCATCCTCCGCTCTCGCCGAAGCCGCAGAAATCCCAGACGGCACATTAGTTAAAAAAGCAACTTCACCAGCTGTCTGGTATGTTTGGAAAGGTAAAAAATACATTCTCCTCGACGGCGTCTTTTTAGATCACTACTTTACAGGAGCGCCTATCCAAACCGTCACACCAGATATCATCAGCGCTTTCTCATCCGCTCGCCCCTACACCTTTGATGATGGTGAACTACTAAAATCCCCAAAAAGCCCAATAGTTTACTACGTCCAACACGGCATGATCCGCCCCATTTCCTCCGAAGCAGCTTTCAATTCCATGGGCTGGGATTGGCAAACTATCGTTACCGCACCTGATTGGCTTTTAAATACATATTCGCAAGGTTTAGCAATAAATACACAAAATACAGACTCAGTGCTCCTAACGTGGCGATAAACGATCAATGATTCAGGATCAAAAGTGCTAGGCTTGATTTAGTAGCCATTTTAGTGTATGCTCCGCTAAACGATATGATTATCAAACAAGTATCAATCTTACTTAGAGACAACAAACAGCCCAAGTATCGCCTTGAGCAAGCTTTGCGTTCTTATTATGTAGAATTCCACGACTCTTGGGATGCAATTTCTACTTGGCCAGCAGCTCTCCGTGAAGCATGTAGCGCATTAGTGTGGTCACCACTCCGTCTCGAAAAAATCTCTGAAACTACAACACCAGAAAGTGCTAAGATGCTTTTAGTTACCGACGATGAAAAACTTATCGAAACTGTAATTATGCGCCACGAAGATGGACGCAACACTGTTTGCATCTCATCACAAATCGGTTGTGCTATGGGTTGTACTTTTTGCGCAACTGGCAAGATGGGTTTTACTCGTAATCTCACAACAGAAGAAATTGTAGATCAAGTTATCCATGCGGCTCGTTATCTAAAAGAAAAGGAAGCTAAAGTCACAAACATCGTATTCATGGGTATGGGCGAACCCTTCCATAATACAGATGCAGTTTTTGATGCTATCGAAGATCTCATCGATCCAGGATTATTTGGACTCGGCGCACGCCACATCAGTATCAGCACTTGTGGTATCGTCCCCGGCATTCTCCGCATGATCGAAGATGCACCTCAAGTAAACCTCGCAATTTCATTACACGCACCAACTCAGGAACTTCGCGAAAAATTAATGCCAGTATCAATCGCTTACAACTTAGGTCAGGTTATGCATAACCTTGGCGAGTACATGCGCCAAACAAATCGCAGAGTCATGTTTGAGTATGTGATGCTTAAGGGTATTAATGATAGCTTAGAACACGCAAAAGAGCTTGCAGAGCTCCTGGATGAGGTTAAGCGGCTATCACATGTTAATTTGATAAAATATCACGACACAGGCATGTACCAGGCAACAGATGAAAAAGATCGCCGTGCATTCCAAGAATTTTTAAAACGCAAAGGTATTTCAGTCACACATCGCATCTCCTACGGCGAAGATATAAACGGAGCCTGCGGACAACTTGCAACCAACCAAGCCGATAGCCGTTAGCTTGCAACCGTCAGCCAACTATCAGCTATCCGCTATCAGCTAATAGCTATTTTATGAAAAAAATCCTAGTCGCATTAAGCGGGGGAGTCGACTCAGCAGTCACGGCGGCTTTGTTATTGGAAAAAGGCTACGACGTCACTGGCGGTTTCATCAAGAACTGGTCAGATTCTAAGGATCCAATGAGCGGTGTCTGCTCTTGGCGTGCCGAACGCCGAGATGCCATCCGCGTCGCCGCAGCACTCGATATCCCGTTGCTCACTTTTGATTTCGAAAAACAATATCGCAAAAAAATTGTAGATGAACTCTACAAAGGTTATCAAAAAGGGGAGACACCAAACCCAGATGTGCTTTGTAACGAATACATCAAGTTTGGGCTATTTTTTGATAAAGCTAAAGAACTCGGCTTTGATAGCATTGCTACAGGTCACTACGCAATAACGAAGTGTCAAACGTCCAACGTCCAACGTCAAACGTCAATAAACAAAACAACCGACGTTGGACATTCGACATTTGACGTTGGACGCCTTTTTAAAGGTAAAGATCCTGCAAAAGATCAAAGCTATTTTTTATATAGAGTTCCAGGTACTATTTTACGACGCACGCTCATGCCAATTGGCTCTTTTAAGAAAACAGAGATTCGTCAGCTCGCTAAAAAATTCAAACTCCCAGTTGCAAACAAAGCCGACAGCCAAGGAATTTGTTTTATCGGCAAAGTCGATTTTACCAAGTTCCTATCCAATCAAATTAAAAATAAGAAAGGCGATATTATTTCAAGCGAAGGTAAAATAATCGGCACTCATCAAGGACTGCACAACTATACGATCGGCCAGCGCCAGCGCATCGCCGTCGCTGACAATCACCCTTGGTTCGTCGCAGTTAAAGATACTAAAAAGAACCAACTCATAGTTGTAGATCGCGAAGATCATCCTTTATTACTTTCTAAGCAACTCCTCATCGAGGACTTACATTGGGTTGCAGGGGACGCGTCTAAAATGCCACTTAATGTCACCATCCAAGCCAGATATCATGGCGTCGAAATCCCAGCTAAGATATTCACAGGTAAAACTAAAAAAACCATCCACATGGAACTAACAAAACCTCTTATCGCAGCAGCAAAAGGCCAGTCAGCCGTTATATATAAAGGACAAGAATGCTTAGGCGGTGGTGTTATTCGCGAAGCTAGTCATTTGTGATAATGTTACTCACTAATAGCCATCAATCAGTCAACAAAAAAAGAAATTTATGACAGATGAAAGGTCAAAAAAATTCCAGTGGATCTCGATAGTTTACCTACTTTTATTCGCTTTTGCGGTTTTTTCGCCATCCCTCGTGCAACAAGGATATTTTGGAATTCACGAACAACATGTAGAAGAGGCGCTCATCTTTTTATTTGGTTTAGCCGGCATATCCATCTTTATGCTTTATGAGAGATTGATGGAAAAGAAAGAAAAAGAACACCTTGCTGTTCAAGACGCTTGTGATCGCGCTCGCCGAGAATTAGTCTCATCATATCAATACATTGGATCCTTAAACCGACAAATGGACATGCTTAAAAAGCTGGCAAATGACACGAGTGTATCAATTTACGAACAAGATCAGCTAAGTAAAGATCTCTTAGATTCTCTAGTTCGAGCAGCTTCTGGCGCGCTTGGAGGCACGCCTTCGCTACTCCGCGTCATCCGCTTAGATAAACTCCGTACAGAGCACGAGGTTTTTCATGACATGAGTACAAACGAGAATGGTAAATCTTTGCATATTTCCAATAAAGAACTCAAACAAATCCACGACGACAGCAGAACTTTTCAATTTTTCTCGACAGATGATCAACGCTTTGTAGCTATCCCTTCAGATAGAAACTCAGGAGATCACAAGGCTTTCCTGATCATGAAATGGAACGGAGAACCCGAAGAAACATTCGATCCATCAGTTTTAAAAGTATTTACAAACCAAGCAGAACTCCTCTACGGAGTATTACAAAAACAAGGTCAGCTAAATCCTGACACTCCACTCGACCTCGTCGAAAACGTCACTAGCGAGATGGTGGGAGAGGTAAACTAGTAAGATTCCCCCTGTCCCGCAATAACGCGGGACATCCCCCTTTCACAAAGGGGGTTTTTCATATACTAAATCGGAGAGTTTTTAAGCGGGAATAAATTGGACAAGGCCTAATTCTTTATTCGGCTGACGGACGTCATAAAGTCTTAAAAGAGCTATGTTATGATGTTATGACGTTATGACGTTTTACTTGTAAATGTAGGTTTTTTATAGTAGATTAACTTCATTATGCAAAACAGAACAACTGACGAAATCCGACAATTATTTTTAGATTTTTATAAGGAAAAGGGCCATGCAATCTTGCCCTCAGCTTCGATTATCCCAGAAAACGACCCAACTGTTCTCTTCACAACAGCTGGTATGCAACCTCTAGTCCCATATCTACTCGGCGAAAAGCACCCAATGGGTACGCGTCTTGCCAACGCTCAAAAGTGCTTAAGAACTGATGATATCAACGAAGTCGGCGATGCAACTCACGGAACCTTCTTTGAGATGCTTGGGAATTGGTCACTAGGTGATTACTTCAAAGAAGAGGCAATTGGCTGGTCTTACGAATTCCTTACCAAAGAAGAATATTGTGGTATTGATCCATCTAAACTCTATGTCACCTTCTTTGAAGGGGATGATGATGCGCCTCGCGACGAAGAATCAGCAAATATCTGGCAATCTCAATTTGCAGTCCATGGCATTCAGGCTGAAAGGGGAGAAGTAGGCGTCGACGAACCAGCGCAAAACTCAAAGGGTCCACGCATCTACTCATATCCAAAAAAGGAAAACTGGTGGGGTCCAGCTGGCTTAACCGGCCCATGTGGCCCAGATTCAGAAATGTTCTACGATACAGGCAAGCCTCACTCCGAGTCTTATGGCCCTGTATGCCATCCAAATTGCGATTGTGGGCGTTTTGTGGAGATTTGGAACGATGTATTCATGCAGTACAATAAACAGGATGACGGCTCATTTAAGCCCTTAGATCAAAAGAATGTAGATACTGGCATGGGTCTCGAGCGAATGGCAGCAGTTTTGCAACAAATGCCAACAAATTACGACGCTGATACTTATAAAAGACTCTTTGAAAGTTTTAATACTGTTTACGACGTCCGCTATGGCGCTGACCAGGAAATAGATCGTTCGATGCGCATTATCATGGATCACATCCGCGCTGTCACCTTCATCATTGGCGACGAGAACGGCGTAGCTCCATCCAACATCGGCCAAGGTTATATAGCTCGCCGCCTCCTTCGCCGGGCATCTCGCGAAGCTAAACGCTTGGGCATCACTACTCCTATCGCGCAAACAGTTTGCCAAGAAGTCATCAACGTCTACGCCGATGCCTATCCGGAGCTTACCGACAATGCGGAGCGAATCCTCTCAGAAGTCAAAAAAGAAGAAGAAAAGTTTGCACTCACACTCGAAAAAGGTCTCAAAGAATTCGAACACATGATAGGCGAGTCAACCTCACTCGATGGTCATCAGGTCTTCATCCTCTACACAACCTACGGCTTCCCAGTCGAACTTACCGAAGAACTAGTCGCCGAACGAGGCGGATCTATCGATCGCAAAGCTTTTGATGCTGAATTTGAGAAGCATCAAGAACTCTCGCGCACAGCATCAGCCGGCGTCTTTAAAGGTGGTCTACAAGATCAATCCGAAGAAACAACTAAACTTCATACTGCAACTCATCTCCTTCATCAAGCTCTCCGCGAAGTCCTCGGCGATCACGTAGCTCAACGCGGCTCCAACATCAATGCCGACCGTTTGCGCTTTGATTTTGTCCATCCAGAAAAGATGACAGACGAGCAAAAGCAAAAAGTAGAGGAAATAGTCAACTCAGTCATAGAGAAAGCTTTGCCTGTAACCATGCAGGAAATGTCGGTCGAAGAGGCTAAAGCAGCTGGCGCGATTGGCATCTTTGATGAAAAGTATGGTAATAAGGTAAAGGTATACACAGTTGAAGACCCAGAAAATGAAAAAGGCTTCTATTCGAGGGAGATTTGTGGCGGTCCACATGTCACATCTACCAAAGATCTAGGAGGCTTTAAAATCAAAAAAGAGGAGTCAGTCTCGGCAGGTATCCGTCGCATCAAGGCTACAATAGGTTAATTTGTTTGCATAAATTAGCGAAATTAGCTATAATTCACCCATAACATTGTGGATAACTCACTTAAAATGATCATGAATTCAATATATGGCAAATAAATCCTCGTCCCCAAACAAGGAATTTTTAACTGTAAAAGGGGTAGTTGAGGAAAACTTACCAGGGGCAACTTTTAAGGTCCGATTAGAAAATGGACAGACAATTTTGTGTCATTTAGCAGGAAAATTGCGAATGTACCGCATTCGTTTGACCCCAGGCGATGAGGTTCGGGTAGAGATATCCCCCTACGATTTGACAAAAGGGCGTATAACCTTTAGATTATAGCCCACTTACGCGAGCCGATGTGAGAGGGCATCGGATAGGCTTTAGCTTGCCTATTTCCCTTAACTACGCGTATTCTTACTACCAATTCCATGAAAGTCAGAACATCAGTAAAACCCATGTGTCGGGATTGTAAACTTACTCGCCGAAAAGGCCGAGTGGTTGTTATTTGTAAGAAGAACCCTAAGCATAAACAGCGTCAGGGCTAATCATTATCTATGGCACGAATAGCAGGAGTAGTACTTCCCCAGAACAAGCGCATTGACATTGCGCTTACATATATTTTTGGCATCGGCACAACCCGAGCCCAAAAAATTATTAAGGACACAGCTGTTGATCCAACTATTAAAACAAAGGATCTATCTGCTGACCAAGAAAAAATATTGCGCGAAGCAGTAGAAAAGACTTATCGCGTCGAAGGTGAACTTCGCCGTGAAAATCTTGGCAACATCAAGCGTCTTAAAGAAATCGGCAGCTTCAGGGGTTCACGTCACAGCAAGAAATTGCCAGCACGTGGCCAGAGCTCAAAAAATAATAACCGCACTGTACGTGGCAATGTTCGTCGCACAGCAGGATCCGGTAAACGTAAGTTAGAAAAGACCTAATCGATAGTTATGACTGAAGTAAACGAAACACCAGTAGCAGTAGCACCGGAAACCAAACCGGCAGCTAAAGCCAAGAAAGGCGCTAAAAGCACCAAAGGCCGCAAAAAGACCCGTGTTGTAAAACACGTTGCACACGGCCGTGCTTATATTCATGCAACTTTTAATAATACGATTGTTACTGTTACAGATCAAAACGGTAATACTTTAGCTTGGGCATCTGCTGGTAACTGTGGCTTTAAGGGTCCAAAAAAGGCAACACCATATGCAGCGTCAGTTGTAGTCCGCAATCTTGCAGAAAAACTTCAAGATTTTGGTGTAAAAGATGTAAGCGTATTCGCAACCGGAGTTGGCCAAGGCCGCGAGGGTGCAATTCGAGCTTTCAACTCTAATAATATTAATGTCCTCACGATCAAGGATACCACGCCAATCCCGCACAATGGTTGCAGAAAACCTCGTGCAAGGCGCATGTAATAATTATATAGTATGGCACGTAATCTAAGTTCAAGTTGCAAATTATGCAGACGCGAGGGTGTTAAGCTCATGCTCAAAGGAGTACGATGTGAATCTTCGAAGTGTGCATTTACACGCCGCCCTTATGCACCTGGTGCACATGGTACTGGTCGCCCACCACGTCAAACTGACTTCGGTAAACAGCTTCGCGAAAAGCAAAAAGCAAAGCGTCTTTACGGTATCTCAGAAACTCAGTTTGCAAACTATTACAAAAAAGCAATGAAGATAAAGGGTGATTCTGGTATAACTCTAGTTCGCTTTTTAGAGCTTCGCTTAGATAATGCTATATATCGCGCTGGTTTCGCAAAAAGCCGCGCAGCAGCTCGTCAGATCGTTGCACATGGCCACGTAGAAGTTAATGGCAAACCTGTAAACATTCCATCCTTCCAAGTAAAATCTGGTGAAGTACTAACTGTTCGCGAGAACAAGAAGAGCAAAGGGATCTGGATAGAATTGGGAGAAGATATCAAGAATCACGAAGCTCCGTCTTGGTTAGCAGTGGAGCCGGCAACTCTTACAGTTAAAGTTACGAGCCTGCCAAGTGCGGATGAATTAAAAGAAGCATTTGATCCAAAACTAATCATCGAATTTTATTCGCGCTAATCGTTCATTCTTTTTTCATATGGAGTCACTTCTTTTACCAACAAACATCCAATTCACACCCGGCGAGCACTCTAACGAGGGCGTGCTTAGTGTTGAGCCATGTACCCCAGGGTATGGCACAACACTTGGTAATGCACTTCGCAGGGTTCTATTGTCCTCACTACCTGGTGCGGCAATTACATCCGTCAAAATCCGCGGTGTAGATCATGAGTTTTCAACAATGGAACACATCAAAGAAGATGTGCTAGAAATCATCCTCAATCTTAAACTAGTTCGTGTTAAGCTACATTCCGGAGAACCTGTAAAGCTTCACCTAGAATCAAAAGGCGAGGGTCCAGTCAAAGTAGGAGATTTTGAAAAAAACGCTGATGTAGAAATAGTGAATCCTGAACAAGTAATTTGCTCTGTAACAGACAAATCTACAACCTTCGAACTTGACGCAACCATTTCCCCAGGACGTGGTTACAGATCAACTGAACAACGTTTAAATGAAAAGATGGATCTAGGTGAGATTGGTATCGATGCATTGTTTTCACCAGTCATCAACGTTTCTTATAAAGTCACCCCAACTCGCGTTGGAGACAAAACAGATTTTGATAAGCTAATACTAGAAATTGAAACAGACGGAACAATCGAAGCGCTCGAAGCAAGTAATCAAGCAGTTTCAGTCCTATTAGACCACTTAAACTTACTTAAAGATCTTAACTACTCAGAAGCAACCCCGGTTATCGAAGAGGCTCCAGAGCCAGAAGAAGCCCCTGCAGAAGAGTCAGCAGAAGAAGAAACTGAATAAACCAAACGATTAATTAAAGATATATGAGGCATAGAAGCAAGAAAAAAATTCTCGATAGAAAGAACGGACCACGCAAAGCGTTGCTCCGAAATTTATCGACCGCGATCGTATTGTATGAGCATGTAAACACAACCCTCGCCAAAGCTAAGGTTGTACGCCCAATTGTAGAAAAGCTCATTACTACCGGTAAAGCAAAAGATCTTGCTGCACGCAGAAAGCTTGCTGCGTATCTAATGACCGAAAATGCTGTTAATAAAGTCTTGGAAGAAATCGGACCACGTTATCTGGATCGTAAAGGTGGTTACACACGAATAATTAAACTTGGAACCCGCAAAGGTGACGGTGCAGAAATTGCACAAATTCAACTAGTTAAATAATATGCCTTGGAAGAAAAGAACAGGAATACCCCACGTAGATCGTGAAGTGGTAGAAATCGATGTCGCAGGTAAAGCTGTCGGCCGCGTTGCCACTAAAATCGCTACTGTGCTCATGGGTAAACATAAAGCCAACTACGTTCCTCATACTGATATGGGGGATCGTGTTAGTATTCTCAATGTTGATAAGATTGAGTTCACTGGTAAGAAGTGGGATCAGAAGGTTTATTATACAACCTCAAATCGCCCAGGTGGTCTTAAGACAAAGCCAGTTAAAGATCTACGCGAATCATCACCAGAGACTATCATCCGCCACGCAGTTCTATACATGCTTCCAAAAAACAAGTTGCAAACATTGCGTATGAAACGCTTAACTTTTGTTAAATAATTATGCCAGAAGAAAAGAACACAACTGCCACTAAAGACGAGGCACCAGAAGAGCAAATAGATACAACAGCTACTAAGGCCGAGAAAGAAGAAAAGGCTGAGAACCCTACTTCGCCTAAAGCTACGGAGGGCAAGAAAGCTCCTGCAAAAAAGAAAGAAGAAACAGAAGAAGAGGAAACTCCAACTCTAGTTGTTGAGGCTGAACAAGCCACTGCTGCTAAAGCTGCTAAGGGTGGATCTTTCATCCCAGCTGTTGGTCGCCGCAAAACTTCTATTGCTCGCGTGCGCCTAATCAAAAACGGCAAAGGACTTATCACAGTCAACGGCAAACCTTTTGATGAGTACTTCAGCACATTCGATCTCCGCTCTCAAATCGAAGCTCCTCTAAAGGCTATCGGCCAAGCAGAAGCAGTCGACATCAGCGTTATCGTTACTGGAGGTGGCATCCGTGGCCAAGCAGAAGCAGTTCGCCATGGCATTGCTCGCGCACTCATCCAATTAAACCCAACTTTTAGAAAGACACTAAAAAAACTAGGACATCTTTCCCGCGACCCTCGCAAAAAGGAACGCAAAAAGCCAGGTCTCAAAGGAGCCCGCCGCGCTCCACAATGGTCAAAGCGTTAAACCAAGAAACAATCAAAAAGAAGCGAAAGCTTCTTTTTTGGTTAAAAACGATATGCTGAACTTTTTTCAGCAAAAAAAAACCGCTCGATGTAGAGTCGAGCGGCTATGAGTGAGGCTGAACTTTAGGTGAGTGAGACACTCCACCCGCAGGTGCAAGTTGTCGACTTAATCGACGCACCCCAGTACTTTCCGCTGGGGAGCTTATGCTCCCGACGAATTTCCTGGTCAACCTCAGGGTCAACACAATCTGGATTTCGGCAGTAGCCGAGCTCCTCGATGGTGTCGTTGGGATACTGCCAGCAGTACCCGTTGTGAAAGGGGCGGTCGTTAGCATTCTCTGTCATGTCGCTTCCTTCTGCACTGGCGCGAAACTAGCTTCGCTACCTTTTTTTGCAGGAAGGTTCTCCGTGAAGATAGCAACAGCGGAACTCCTCGCTTGTCTTGGCGGTCGTTCCGTCTGTGTAGTGGATCGTCATTTCATCACCACGCGCAAAGGCTGTGATGCAGCCATTGTCATTGAAGGTTTTGAGATGACTTTTCGCCGTGATCTCCTTGATCCCACTCTGAGGATTCTGCTGGATGCTAACTCCGCAAGCGTTACAGATCATCACAAACGTTACCAGAAATAGTTTTGTGCTTTTCATTTTGTTCTCCTAAACCCTAGTCGAGTAGTGTGGTGACTGCGAAATATGCTGTGAACGTCACCATAATGATGATTGTCACTTTCCACCACACAACACCCAATAGCCAACCCAGGAACGCTGATGCGGCCGCAAGTGCAATGAGCGCCGTAAACGCAATAATGACAATGAACATACAAAGGAGCATGAAACAGATATTCCTTAGCACGCCTTCCATGAGTTCCTCCTTTTTGATTTTCAATCATACTAATATAGCACAAAAAAGCCATTTTGTCAATGGCATTAGGGCGATATTTAGCTAAATTAAGCAATTAAAGCTACAACAACAAATAGATCTCAACATTGATTTTTTCGCTTATATATGTCAAAATCATCTCAATGGAGGGCTAAATGTCTAACGAAGATAAGGAAGAGGTTGCTACACTTGATGAGCGAGAAGAAACTCGCACAACACTCCCATTATCACAACAGATGACGCCAGATGATGAATTGGAGGTGATGCGTGCGGAGTATGAGGATGCCACATCCGAGGAGCGCTTGCGTATCGATCGTGATTTCCGTCGAGCAGTCAGCGGTCTTTATTGCCAAGACTGGCGCGGCCGGCGCAATAATTGTCCTTTGTGATCCTTCTCCGGGGCCCTTTTGCCCCTTTTTTTAATATTGATTTTTTTGCTGATTTATGCGAAAATAAACAAAGTCACGAGCTTCTAGCAGCTAGGAGCTAAAGGCTAGAAGCTATAGTTATGATCGGTGAAAAAGTTGCCAAAAATGCATTAGTATTGATGCTTGCTACCACAGGACAAAAGTTCGTGGCTTTTTTTGCATTCATGATTGTGGCGCGCCTTGTTGGCCCAGAGATCACAGGTTCTTACTTTTACGCAGTCTCCGTCACTTCCGTCTTCGTAATCATTTCAGATCTTGGCATCACTCCTGTTGTCATCCGAGCTACCGCTAGCGGACGTGCCGGAGCTGACCGATTATTCGGTGCCGCTATCCGCGCAAAACTCGCACTAGTCCCAATCGCAATCTTGGCATCCATTGGTTACGGTATTTTGCGCGGCAATGACCCTGTCATTTTAGCTACAATCGCCGTGGCTTGCATTGCCATGGGCGCCGACGCTTTTCACCTCATCCTCTACGGAGCAATGCGCGGCCGTCAAAACCTCAAACCCGAAGCCTTTGGAATGTTTGTTGGGCAAATCCTTGTAGCATCTACCGCTGTCTCTGCAGCTATCTTAGGCTGGGGTCCAATCGGACTCGCCGCAGCTCTCGCCGTCGGATCAATTTGGAACGCTGGTTGGGCGCTTTGGAATGTTCGCGACCTCGGCATCAAATTTACAAAACCTGGGCGCATCGACATTCGCGAGCTTTCAACTCAAGCTTTACCTTTTGCAATTGCAGGAGTCGCAGTCAAAGTCTACTCATACATCGATAGTCTCATGCTCGAGGCTTTTCATGGTACAACTGCAGTCGGATACTACGCAGTGGCATATAAACTCACTTACGCGATGCAGTTTGTGCCACTTACTTTTACCGCTGCACTTTATCCAGCTTTGTCTCAGGCTTTTGCTAAAAAACAAAATGCAGAACTTCAAAAGACATTCGTTGGCGCTATGCGCCTCATGGCAGCTGTCGGCTTCCCAATCGCAGCAGGTTTATCAGCTCTAGCTCCGCGCCTAATCCCAGCTATCTATGGTGACGCTTACATGGGCTCTATCGCAGCAATGCAGGTTTTGCCTTGGGTCTTGCTTCCTATCTTTATCGACTTCCCAGTTGGCGCGCTCTTAAACGGATCAAACCGCGCACACTTAAAAACTACAGCCATGGTTGGCACAATGCTCGTCAACGCTGTTTTAAACTTCATTCTCATCCCACATTACGGTCCACTCGGCGCATCTTGGGCTGGAGTCTTTAGCTTTTGGTTCTTACTCGCCATCGGCTTCATGTTTACCTACAAAGACGCTGGTGGCGCTGGCAAGTTCCTCTGGATCGTAGCAAGGGCAATAATTGCCGCTGCTATTGCATGGGTAATTTGGCGCTATGTTGGGGCATTTATGCCGTTAGTTATAGCTTTTATATTTGGAGGGGCAGTGTCCGTAGCACTTGCCTTTATAGTAAGACTTGTCACATTCGAGGATATATGGCCATTATGGGTGCATCTTCGCAATAAATTCATCAAGCCTGAAACTCTCCATGATTCCTAAATTTACTTTAATTACACACGATTATCCGCCCGCACACGGCGGAGTTGCGCGTTATCTCTCATCCCTAGCCAAAGCCGCAAAAGGCCAAATTGATGTTCTAGTTCCTTTGGGACTTGCAAACCAAATCGAGATACAAGATACAGAATACAAGATGCAACAAGTCAGATTCTGGTGGCGCTTTTGGCCTCGCTGGATTCCTCTAATTAAACGTTGCTTAGAAGTTCCTGAAGATCAAATCATCCTCATCTCTCACGTCTTCCCAATCGGCACAGCAGCTTGGATCGCAAAAAAACTTGGAGCATCTAACTATGCAATCATTTTTCATGGGACAGATCTTAAACGAGCACAAACCAAATGGAAACGCTGGCTTCTTCAGCGTATCTGCAAAAATGCCGATTTCCTCATCGTCAATTCAGAAGCAACTAAAAAAATTCTAACAAGGCTTGTGCCTACGGCAGATCCAATCAAGCTCACGCCAGCAATAGAATATTTTAACCTTCCAGAAAAAGCTCTAACCAGAGACGAGTTAAACGTCGCCAAAGGCACAAAAGTTATCCTCGCCGTCAGCCGTCTAGTAGAACGCAAAGGAATAGATACGCTGATTCAAGCTGTATCTAACATTGATAACAATCACATCGAACTAGTTGTGATAGGCGATGGTGAATTTAGTGCACAGCTTCATAATCTCGCCGAGCTCTCTAAAGTCAGCGTTCGCTGGATCAACAAAGCAGATGATCAAACACTTCATGATTGGTATGCAGCTGCAGATATTTTTTGCTTGCCAGGTCGCGAAACATTAGATGACGTCGAAGGCTTCGGTATAGTCTTTTTAGAAGCCGCTTATGCTGGTCTACCAGTCATAGCAGGGGAGAGTGGTGGCACCAAAGAAGCAGTCGTAAACAACGAAACAGGTTTACTAATCCAACCCAACGTCGAAGCATGCACCGAAGCACTGTCTAAACTAATAAGTGATCCTAAACTCGCAGAAGACCTCGGCACCGCAGGTCACAACAGAGTCATCAACGATTTCGATTGGGATACCCGCTGGGAGATTTTGACGTCAAAAGTCACAAACCAACCAACGACATTAGACGTTCGACGTTCGACATTAAACATCAGCGCAGTAATCCCATGTTACAACCACGCCAAAGAATTAGCCGAAACATTAGAGTCAATCGTAAATCAATCCGTCAAAGTCAAAGAAGTAATTGTTGTAGATGATGGATCAAACGATAACCCAGAAAAAGTCGCTGATACTTTCAAGGATAGTTTACCTATACAATTCATCAAATTAGATAAAAACTCTGGCGCACCAACAGCACGCAATCGCGGAGCAAAAGCATCTACAGGAGAATTTATTATTTTTTTAGATGCAGATGCTATACTCGTTTCTTCTGCATTTGCAGATCTTCACCAAGCTTTAGTCGAGAATCCAACCGCATCCTTTGCTTACAGCGATTTTATTTGGGGTAAGCGTCTTTTTAAAGGGAAAAAGTTTAGCTCTGAAAGCTTAAAACAACAAAATTACATCCACACCTCGGCATTAATCCGCAAAAGCGATATAGTAGAATTTGATGAGACTTTAGAAAAACTTCAGGATTGGGATTTGTGGCTAACCATGGCAAGGCAAGGGAAAATTGGAGTTTGGGTTCCAAAAACTCTATTCACCATCTCTGAAAGAAAAAATGGAATGAGCCAGTGGCTACCATCCTTTATGTACAAAATACCTTGGCCTATCCTTGGTTACACCCCGGGGCTAATCACCAAGTATCGCAACGCCGAAGCCATCATCAGACAAAAACACAACCTGACGTTAGACGTGCGACGTTAGACGTGCGACGTATCATTATGAAAGACCTCCACATCGTTGTAGTTAGCTGGAATGTCCGAGAAGATCTCGAGCGTTGTTTGAAGTCCTTACAAGATGCCTGTGCCGGATTAAAATGGGAGTGTGTTGTGGTAGATAATAACTCGGCCGACGATTCGGTTGAAATGATCCAAAAAGTTTTTGTCGAAGAAGACAGAATTGATGTTCTAACAAATAATCTAAATCTTGGTTTTTCCGCGGCTTGCAATCAGGGTGCTGTTCAGCACAAATCACGATACGTCTTACTTCTAAACCCAGACACAGTTTGCCCGCCAAATTCTTTACGTGACTTAGTATTAAGAATGGACATGAACTCAAAAGCCGGCATCATGGGCCCCAAACTTTTAAATTCAGATGGCACCTATCAGCAAAGCGTACGTCGTTTCCCAACTTTGTGTAGCCAAGCACTTGTGATGCTAAAATTGCATCATCTTTTTCCATGGCACCCTGCACTAAAAAAATACTTCGCAGATAATATCGATCCTAATAAGTCGCAAAGTGTGAATCAGGTCATGGGAGCTTGCTTTATGGTACGTGCAGAGTGCTGGGATGAAATGCACGGGTTAGATCGACAGTATTTTATTTGGTTCGAGGAGGTAGATGCATGTAAGCAAGCTAAATTATATGATTGGTTGATTTGGTACGAACCATCAATAGCGGTGATGCATCATGGCGGCCGTGCTTTTGCAAAAGCATTTTCTTTCAAAAAACAACGCTACTTCAATGACAGTTTGCGCAAGTATATGCTCAAATGGCATGGGCGCTTTGCCTGGCTCATCATCACCACACTACATCCACTTTCTCTTACATTGGCATTTTTAGTAACAATCATAAAAAAGTTAGAGTCAAAATTAAAAGACGTCGGCGGTACTGGCCAATCAAAAAACGAGCCAAACGAGCGTGCTAAAAAATTTGATATTAAAAAAGTTCAGAAGACAGTTCTTAGCTTAACTTGTCGACGTGCAGTGATGGATGTTTATTATTGGCTAGGTGCTATCTTGGCTTTGGAGGTACTTTCATTTTTATTACTAGACATTGAGATCGCACGCACAGCTGTCACCGTTTTTGCTGGTATTGCCACTGCATACCTCGCATACAAAAAGCCAGCCATAGCATTAGCTGTAATTGCCGCAGAGATTTGGATTGGGGGTTTTGGCTACCTTTTTGCAATTAATACTCCTGGCCTTGAAATGGGCTTATCACTTAGGATGGTGTTAATGGCAGGTTTTGGGCTAGGTTGGGGGATTAATGCTTTAAGGTCGCGAATTTGGCGCTTCTGGAGGCTTAATGAGCTGTTTATCGTACAAGTCTGGGTCCTTGTTGCAATAATGACTTTGGCCGGATTGTTTAACGGTATTTGGTTTAATCAACCATTCATTTTTCAAGATGCAAATGCTTGGATATTTTTACTCTATTTTATTCCAGTCCTTGATGTTGCAAACCGGTACAAGTCTGATTTAATTCGTCACACAAAAGCCGCTTTTGTCGCTTCAATTATATGGCTTCCACTAAAAGCGCTTTTTGTCTTTTATATTTTCTCGCATGGAATCATCGCTGCCGCTGATCCTGTCTACACCTGGATCCGAGATACAAGAGTAGGGGAGATCACTCCAGCTGGAGGAAATGTTTTTCGCATCTTCTTCCAGTCAGCTATCTACTCATTATCTGCCATCTTCTTTTTATTAGCTCTTTGGATAGAACAAGGCCAGTCTGCTATTAGTAAGCAAACTGAAAAGTTATTCAGTTTAAACCCTTGTTACATCCCAAGATATGGAATTGGTTTTTTATGGGCGTTAAGTGTAGCAATGATATTGCTCAGCTTGTCACGCAGTTTTTGGGTCGGAGCACTTGCTGGAACGGGTTTCATCTTTCTTTTAGGTATCATCAGATACAAAGCCTTCCCCTGGAGAGCTTGCTTAAAGACTCTTGCTGGCGCGATAGGTGGATTATTGCTCGTCGCAGCTATTCTTTACTTTCCTTGGCCAAAAGCCGGAGACGTATCTTTAACAGCAATGCTCAAAGATCGTGGTACAGTTACAGACGCTGCAGGTTCGAGTAGGTGGAATTTATTACCAGCAATGTGGAATAAGATAGGTGAAAATCCAATCATAGGTAGCGGTTTTGGATCAACAATCACATATGAAAGTCAGGATCCACGAATACTTAAAGATAACCCTGACGGCAACTACACTACTTATGCTTTTGAATGGGGTTGGCTATCATTTTGGGTAAAATTTGGATTATTTGGTCCACTCATTATAGGTTTATTATTACTGTCACTTGCTTGGCGATCTTGGAAAGCACCGTTCCCATGGTGGATCCGCACAGGGATTATCTCCAGTATTTTAGGATTTTCTGTTGTTCACATATTCACGCCATATCTCAATCATCCTTTAGGATTTTCTTTCTTGATTTCACTAGAAGCTATCCTAGCTATGGGCCGAGATAAAACGCAGAACCCAGATTAACTAAAATTTTACTCTCACAATTAAACATGATTTCTACAGGATTTGATTTTATCTATACTGCTAAAGGCATAAGTTCCATAATTATCCGTAGGGATGATCCCCATGCGATGCCCCTCGAAGTTTTACGTAGTGGGGTAGTCATCCCAGAAGAAACAGATGATAACCAGAAAAAAGTTGCACATCAACTGGAGGAATATCTATCCGGCAAAAGAACAACATTTAACCTCAAACTAGACCTTCAAGGTACTCCTTTTCAACTTAAAGTCTGGAAAGCCTTACAGTCAATTCCATACGGAGTTACCGCAACATATCAAGATATTGCAAATAAAATAAAACAGCCAAAAGCTGTCCGTGCTGTTGCAAACGCCATCGGTGCTAATCCTGTAGCTATCATCATCCCATGCCACCGCATAATCAGATCAGATGGATCTTTAGGTGGGTATCGTGGAGGAGTTGAAAAAAAGCTTCACTTATTAAAAATAGAAGCTTTATATAACTCGGCTAAAATAAGATAAAAAATCCCGCTATTAGTTAAGAACTTATGCCAACCATCTTGACAAAAACGGATTATTTTGGTATATATCACTTCAGTAACTTCTAAAGGAGGCTAAGGATGGAAAGTTTCCCAACACTAAATAATAACCGACTCAGTTCTCGTCAAAGAATGACAATCATTAGTTGTGTGCTGGCTATTACACAAGGGGATGCCACCTCGCTTGACGTCGGTATTCAAGATGATGGGCCCAGAGTTGTTATTTGGATCAAGTACGCGGGTGATACTGAAGAGTGGCGTTCTCGTCCAGTTGTAGAAACTTTCAAAACGCTCATCGTACAAATGTATGAGCTTCAAGGTCATTCAGTCAAAATTGCGCTTAAGTTCGTTAAACCAGAGTGATGTAATTCTATCTTATAAGTTCCTCGTGAGGAGCTTATTTTTTTATATTTCCAGCTAAATAATCTTTAGTACTCATCCTCCTCTTTCCCTCAGGCTGCAACTCTAAAATCTCAAGTTTACTATCACCCCCACAAACAACATAAAGTTTTTCGTCTACAACCAACCAAGCTCCGGGTTCTAATTGTGAATCTCCAGTCGAAAGAACCGAGGTTTTTGTTTTTAGTATTTTTCTTCTCTTTCCACCATTCTCAGTATAAGTTCCGGGCCATGGGTCGTAAGCTCTAACTAATCGGTCAATTTCTTCTGCGGATTTTAACCAATCGATTTTGCCATCTTCGCGACTCAATATCTTACAGTAACTTGCTGCATCATGATCTTGATCTATTGATTCAATTTTGTGTTCAATAAAGTCTGCCAATGTATCTGTTAAGAGTACAGCTCCTAAACATGCCAAACGGTCATGTACCATGCCGCCAGTGTCATCAACCTTAATTGCGGTCTGCTTCTGTGCCAAGGTGGGGCCATGGTCCATGTCTGCATCCATGAGCATTATAGTAACTCCAGTCTCTTTGTCACCACTTGCTATCGCGCTTTGTACACACGAGGCTCCTCGGTGTAATGGAAGTAGTGAACCATGTACATTGATCACTCCACGCTTCGGCAAGTCCAACACTTTCTGCGGAATTATCTTCCCATAACTAACAACAACATACGCATCTATAATCGACTCATCCTGTCCAGGATCCTGAGCGGAGTCGAAGGAAGCTCGTTTCAGAGTCTCATATGATGCCGCCTTCTTAATCGACTCAAACTGCAACACTGGAATCCCATTCTTCTTTGCCATCACCTTCACTGGTGGCTCAACTATATCTTGATGCCTACCAACCTTCATATCTGGCTTTGTAACAACTGTTTTTACGCTAAACCGAGCGTCATTAATGAGCGCCTGTAGAGAAGGTGTTGAAAAGTCTGAGGTTCCAAAGAAAATTATAGAGTATGGCATAGCTTCGCGGATCATATCCACTGTTCACTGGTGTGATTTGTTGAATTAACAGTTTATTAACTTATAAGTAAAATACCTTGTTTTAGTACCAAATGTCAAAACAGGTCAGGGGATTGACACTTGTAAAAAAGTCTGCCTTAATATACTCGCACATTGAAAGGGGATGAGATGATATCAAAAGCAGCTCGCAGTTATAGAGTGTTCTGTCAGTTAGTGAAAATTGTCAAAGTTTTTCAAGTCCACGAAGATTTGGCTGGAAGAGAAGTATTTTCCATCAAACAACGACTGGATCAATCCAGAGTCAACTTCTTTTCTGTAAGAACCCAGCAAGGTTTTCTAGTCAGAGTACAACCTCTGGATCGTTTCAAATCACGCAAACGTGATCAATATCGCATACCATATAGCATATGGACTCCTTGGGGCTCATTAACCCAAGAAGCACGTGATGACATTTTATGGCCGAACCTCATAAACAAAGTTTTGATCGAACTAAACGTGCTTTCGGCTTGGGCATTTTATGGAAACAAAGAATTCCCAGGCTTTTCTGGCTGGGTTCATGAAGTCAACGAGCTAAACGGTGAGACGGTTAACGAATCAGAGCTCACTGAATACTGGGATGGTGAAGTTTTCGGTGGTTGTGATGATGGATCACTGGAGGATTTACGCAGTGAAAGTAACCAAGAACATACAGATCTCCGCGAGCTATGGAACAAACATTGTACTCAATGGCTAAAAGAGAACGGTCACTTTTGACAGTATTTGTTAGTTAGTCTATTCTATCGTTAATCAGCTTTTTGCTATTTAGGGAGGTAGCTTAGTGGCAAAGCAGCGGTATCTAAATCCGTGAACGCAGGTTCGATTCCTGCCCTCCCTTCTATTCACCTCACGAGACTTTCGTGGGGTTTTTTTAATAAAAAAATCGAGCTGAGCTCGATTCCAAAATACGTAATTGTCGTAGATCCTGGGTGGAGTCGAAGGATAATTTTTAATTTGTAATTGAATATGTGCCTCTAGTAACCTCTGTCATCTTATCTACAAATAAAACTCCGTCTAAATGATCCAGCTCATGCTGTACGATGACAGCTTCGGTGTTTTTAAGATCAAACTCCATTTTACGACCATGTCTGTCTAAAGCAGTGATCGTCACTCTTTTTGGACGTTTAACAATTCCATATACACCAGGAACACTCAAACAACCTTCTTCTGTTTCAATTGTTGCTTCAGATGACTTAATAATCTCAGGATTAATGAAAGCTATATCCTGATGTTTTATATGTGCAATAAAAACTCTTTTATTTATTCCGATTTGAGGTGATGCAATTCCGATTCCATCCTCGACATGCATAGTCTTAATCAACTTATCCAAATAATCCTGAAACTCCTTAGTAGTAATCTCGTCAGCAGGTACCAAAACAGAGCGTTCGCGTACGGACGGTTCTTTGTAGGTGAGGACTTGGTAAATATCTGACATTAGGTAATAAGTTTAAAGTTCATAAAGTCATAAAGTACACTGATCACACAACTTTATGAACTTTACAAACGTTACAAACTTTCCACTAGTCCCTAAGGTTAGCAGAAAAAGGCGATTGGGTCAAGGTCTAGTATGCCATATGCAGTAAGTACTGATAGTTCGTCTATTAGTTCTTGTTTAGGTATTTCTGAAGGAGGGAATATGTGGAATATACACCTAGGTTCACGCGTTTTAGACCAATACTCAACAGGGTAGGGACCACGAAACTTCCAGCTAGGTTGTGCCTCACATATTGTCTGCAGTTTTGATTTTACCACATCAGCGTCTTCGATTTTACCCATAACTATAAGCTTGGCGAGTCTTGCGGCAGGAGGATAGCCAAAAACTTTTCGATCCGCCAATTCAAGTTCCCAGGTTTTTGAAACTCCTTCCGGAGTCAACCACGATGGGCAAGTATCAATAAGCGGTGCAGCGCCTTGAACTATCAACCTGCATTTTGCGACGCACGCTTGAGCAGCTAATCTCCTCAGTGAAAGTACCAGCCTTTCCTGACGTCTAATATCTTCTGCGAATCCACTAATGTATGCCACGTTAGTTGCTATGAGTAATGTCCCTGGTCGTAAAGCTTGTTTTAACCACTCGTGTAAATCTAAGACTTTTAAGTCAGCATTAGGAAAATGTTGCTTACAAGATCTCTGCAATCCATCAGAACCAATCACAGCTTTAGATAAATTTGTGGAATGACATTTTGGACAATCATATGGCAGCGATTTTTTTGTGTTGCAACGTCTGCAAAGTGCATGATCTTGCATATTGTGCAGTCCAATAGCGCAGTCATCACATTCCATAGTCCAATTACAATCTGCACATCTTATCCTGCCACGGGTTCCAATCACAGTATGTAAAATTCTAATTGGTCTTCCAGCTTTATCTGCGTCTTCTAGGGCATTAAATGCCGATAGAGTTAACATTTCTATACTAGACCTATTCTTGCTGTCAAAACGCGCAAATTCTACGTCAGGCTCAATTATCGGCGCCTTAAGTAAATTGTTTTCATGAAATTGCGCCAAGTTTGGAGTCGTACCAATTTCAATCAAACGTAAAGCTGGATTTGACTGTCGAGCAAGCGTTACTAGATTTCTTACATCATAACGGGGTGTCAGTTCATCTTGCTTATAATCATCATTTTCAGGTTCATCCATAATCACAATATCAGCAATACCAGATAACCAAGCTCCTAATCTTGTTGTAACCAAAACCCCATGTGATTGATTAAGAAATCCAGTCCACGCCTTCCAGGCAGCTCCATAGGATAGGTCAGCATGCAAGACAGGGCAGTTTAACTTTGCTGCTAAATAATCAGCCCTTCTTTGCCATGGTGTTAAAACTAAAATCCTACCATTAGCTTGATTCTTAAGAACTGTTGGCACAATCCCACTCGGATCCGTGTAACGATTTAATAAGTATCTAGCCTCTGTCTTGTCAGCATCTTTTGGTAGATGCGTATCCCTAACTGGTGTATGCGTTTCTTCTTTTGGTTGGCGTTTAGGTACAGTCCTAAACCAAGCATTTAACATTGTTGGCGGCGACACAAAACTCTCTGCTGCTGCCTCCACACAAAACTCAGGAACACTCTCTGGTAGTTTGACTATTTTTTGAGGGTCACTAATTTTAATAACTCTCCCAGCCCACTCACTTTCTGTAGATTTTTTAGCAACTAAAGCGGCGATTTTGCGGTTTCTAAATGGTACTAAAATTACATCTCCAACATGTACCGTTCCACTGGATATTTCGTAATCAAAAAAACAATGCCCAAAAGGCATTTTTAAAGCCGGAATAACAGAGATATACATATTTAAAAGCTAATTACTTACCAAAGCAACAGGATAAAAATAATAAATTGTGATTAATGTACTAACAAGTTAGAGTCAAAACTAAGTTTACGCAATATCAAATTTTGCAGTCATATAACCCACGCCAAAAGGTGCTTCATAACTTAAAACCTGACGCGTAACATTCATCTTATCCATCATACCAAGGAGTGTGCAAATTGGGCGATAACCACATTGGCCAGAATTTTCAATAATTTCTGCGGGCATTGTCAAAAGCGGAGTAGGGTCTTCGGCTAGCACACTGGTTTGCATCATCTGATCAAACTTTGGACCTTCTTCTGACGCACCACCTGGCGAAGTAGCAGATAATTTATGAGAAAGATCTGCGCTGGCGATTACTGCTACACGTCGTTTTTCCATATGTAAAACTCTTTTTATCTGCCTTCCAAACTCATAATGAGCTTTGCCATCCATCATTGATGGTGAAAGCGGGATTAACTTCCAATTTTGCAAATGTTGAGTCAATAATAATATAGGTAAGGTAAAACTATAATCCAACTCTTCTGTAGAGGTTAGTGTAAAAGGAATATCTTCTTCACGCATTTTTCGATGCGCTCTATCTATTAGCATGTAATCACTTTTTGCCTTAACCGTTGTAGCAAAATCTCCAAAAGATTTCAGCGTTCCAGTATAAGAATCCGACATGTTTGCAGAAAATGCATCCGGATAGCGTGGGCCATGTGGTGCAATAACAACTATTGTTTCTGGCTTTGAAAGATATAAAGCCTGCTCTATTTGTAATATTGCATCAATTGTTGCTCTTAACTTTTCACGCTGATCTTTGCCTATAGATTCGATTAGCAAAGGCGAATGGGGGATGATAGCTCCAAAAACAATCATAATTATTGACTCAAACTGTTAATTATAGCTTGCGAAACCTCAGCAGTATCTATGGCTAAATTAGTTTGCCCTACTGGTGTGCTCTGATTATATGTTAAAAGCACTCGATCTGGTATTGATATAATGTTTCCCCATTTCCAACCAAGGCTCAAAAATACTTCTTCTGATGGGATTGATCTTAACTCACCGTTTTCAATAACAAATACATCTGGACCAGTACCCTTAACCAACTCGCCGTCTTTAAATTTATATACCCCAGCATCACCATAAGTATCAATAGTAATTTGAGGGACGCTAACTATAGGTCTTCGAGTAAAATATACTTTCAAAAAGACTTCATCCTGCAAAGCATACTTTTTGCTATTCTCTACATAATAAACTGTTGGGGATTCTGATGCTTTTACTAAAGCTCCTTGAGGAAAAATTGTTTGCTCATTAATTGGCGCTGCCTCCGCAAGATCGGCAATCTCTTCAAAAGTCACCTCAATAATATCATCTTCAACAAAACCAAATTGTCGGAATGTTACCATGTTAGAAATTCTTCTTTTACCATCAGATGCATTTAAGAAAATAGTTCCGCTAGGGTCTTTTAATAATGCAAATTTAGGGAATCTTACTGGCTCACCATCAGGATAAGATGATAAATCAGTGTCAGACCCCTCGATAACTTTGTTTGGATCTGTCATAGACATTAAAACTGTAGGGGATACAAATTTACGTTTTTGCCCAAACTGGATCATGTAAACTTCTTCACTAGGCATTGCCTTAACTATTGTTCCATCTGGATACGCAAGAGAGAACCATTCGTGCCAGATTTTCCAAAGGTTTAAATTACCATGAATATGAGGAGTATAGCTATATAACATAGCTGTAGCTTGGTTTTGTGGAGTTACAATAATTCCATCAATATTCATAGTTATGCCAACCCCTTTGCCAGCTATCGTCGTGCCATAAGTCAACAATTGCATCAAATATTTTTCACGATGTTGTCTTGCAGCCCATTCAACTTGATTAGCAAATCCACGAAAATCTTGAATATCTGGATCGTCTTTACTGCAAGAATCACAAACGCCATATCCCATAGCCCACGCTAATTGTCTTTCTGATGGTTCGTAATCTTCCACCAAGCTTTGTTCTTTTTGCAAAAGCGCAAGTATATATTTTGGATTCATTTTATAAGCATTTGATACTCGCCAAATAACATCCACTGCAGTTTTCATTTCACCATCCGAATCTTCTACCATTAGCTCTGCTAAAACGCCTTTGCTTTTTACAAAACTCACTAAATAATCATAACTCATCCCATTAACATCAAAGATGTCATTATCCGACAGAATAAGATCAGGATTAAACCCAATTTGATCAATAACTAAGCCAGATTCTGCAGAAGCAGGTTTGGTTAGAATTGGTAAAGCTATAATTACTGTCAATATAGACACTAAACAGCGTAAAAAAAGTTTTGAAGTTAACATAAAATTTTTTATAATACATTGTACGATGTACATTGTACGTTGTACTCTTATTATGTGATATAACCTAGCACAAAAGCGCAAAACCATGTAGCATATTTTTATGAAAACACGGGGTATTTTGTGGATATCCATCAGCATTCTCATTTTTGCTCTATTTTCTGTTTGGTTACGCCTACCAATGGTATCAAACGACATCTGGATGAGCCCCGATGAAACAGCAAATATTGTCAGTGCAATCAACTTTGCAGACACTGGAAGCTTTAGTTTTAACTCTGAGATTACACAAAAATTCATATGGGCACACCCAAGGAGTTTTGTTTTTGTACCCGAGACTAACATGGTGGCTCCTATCGGGTTTTTAGGGATGCCATTTATCTTATCTTTTATTTATAAATTTTTTGGCTTACTGGGTGTAAACTTTTTTGCACCACTTTTAGCTTTAATAACTCTTTTTCCGCTTTGGAGGCTAATGCCAAAAACTTGGAGCTCACCAGTAAAACTAATGTCTATCATCATCTGGATGAGCCTACCTACCATAATTTTATATACAAACCGCGGTGCTTTCCCACAATTAACCCAGCTTTGTCTAATTGTTTGGACCTGGTTTCTAATTACACTGCCATTGCAAACTAAAACTCGTGCATGGCTAAATAAAATTCACTTACCAGTCGCTGGATCTCTATCTGCCATAGCACTTATGATCCGCCCAGTTGAAGCAATCTGGATATTACCAGTCATAGTCTTCGCATTCCTATATAAGTATAATAACACCACTCAGCAATCAAAAGTCAGCATCCGTAATTTAGTCTTATTTCTAGTCCCGTTCGTATTTTTCCTCATCATAGGTGCAAAACTTGGTGCAGATACTTACGGGAAATGGTTTGTTAGCGGTTATCAGATAAGGCCAGAAGTCACACAAATATCAGAAGTCGATAAAATCGCCACAAGCGCAACAGTCTCATTTTTTGACACATTGCCTTTTGGATTCCACCCCAGAAATATTTGGTGGAACTTTAAAAATTACTATGGTGGCTTACTTTTTCCTTGGTCAATTTTATTATTTGGCTCTCTACTCATCCTCTATAAAGAGAAGTTTTGGAAAAATGATTACTTGTGGCCAATAATCGCCATGGCTTGGTCGGCTGCAGTGCTCATCATCTTTTACGGAAATGGTATTTATCAAGATCACGTCAGATTAAATGAGATTAGCATCGGAAACTCATTTTTAAGATATACCCTACCTTTAACAATTCCCATCGCACTTTCTGCTGGATTTATCTTTGCTCGCCTCTGGAAACATTGGTCATTAAAAATTTTGGCAATTTGTCTCACGGTCGGCTTATCAACATATGGAATTTGGATAGCGAACGGCAGTAGTGATGAAAGTTTGATTTCTGCTGAACAAGAATTGATTTCATACTCAAATGTACGCAAAGCAGCCGCTAAACACTTTCCAGAATCTGGTATTGTTATCTCTGATAGATCAGACAAAATCTTCTTTCCAAAATATTTTGCAATCTCACCAATGCCAAGCACAGAACAACTTATCGAGCTAACACTAGAGGGTATTGATATACGTCTTTATCTGCCAACGCAAGATGATGCAGGTATTGAAAAGTGGAGAAAAAATGGTTTTAATTTAAGGTCGGTATTCACAACAGGAAACCAAACACTGTATGATGTGTATTAAACAAGTCTTAACGTTATAAAGTCGTAACGTCGTAACGGGAAACGTCGTAACGGAGATGGTTTGTACGTTAGGCCTTTATGACGCGTCCCTAAGTTATAGTTAAGACTTGCCCCATAGTTAATTTATGTCCTTAGAATCAATAACAATCCCAAAACCAGTTGCATATATTTTTGGCATTGTTCCATGGCTTATTGGAATTGGAGTCATTCTTTTTATATTAAGTTTAAGATTTCCAGCTACAGGCGTCTTTAGAGCTGAAACTAATTTATCAGGTACTAGTGCTTTCATTTATCAATTCTTACCAGCCGAACGCACCATCGTAGCAAGCGGTGAAGAACTAGATTTTATTGGTCAACGCATGATCGAAGATCCGGTTTACGTAAACGCACGTACTCCTGGGCCATATCCAACAGTAAACGTAGAGATGGAATTTCGTGTCATGCATCAGCCACTCGTAGAACTCGGCATAGTTCGTGACAAAGCCGGTCAGCAGCTAGATATGATTCCATGGTACTCAGAAATGTTGCAATCAAAAGATTGGAATCAAGTAACTTCGCCAAATGGCAAACGAGGTTTTGTTAGCAAATCAACACCATCTTCACGATTAGACCAACTTGATACTCGCAATCTTGCTGTATGGCTTGCAACAACAACCTCACCCCTCATGGCAGACGGTTACTCAACTTCTAGTCAAATTTTTGAAGTATCCTTACGCGGTCAGCACGACATCTGGATAGTCCCAGCCGGCGGACGCATCGATATGAGGTTAAAAGTGCAAGATGTAAATCGTACTCGTAGCGGAGGCCTTCTTGCTATCGAAATAAGTAAAAATGGAAATATAGTAAAACATGATGCAATAACAGCAAGCGGGTCACTAGATCAAGGTTACGGAGAACGTATTCCAGTTAGTATTAAATTAGATAATTTAGATCCTGGAGTCTACAGAGTTCGTCTTTTAGCTGATGATGATATTTTTATTCGTGAAATTAGCACAACAAATCCTCGCTTCGTCATTGGTCCTCGCCTCAACATCGGCGATGTTGTCGGCTACCGTGAAGAACCACGAGCTTTTAGCGGGATCACCACTGCACGGCACATTGTCGCCGAAACTTTTCATATTGAGGGTCTACAGGAAATTCAATTTGGCCCTATAAGTGGAAAAGTATTACAAACTCATACAGCAACACGCATAGATCGCACAGATGCCATTGATACACCCGTTCGCATAACTGCACCACTTGGAGATGTGCGCATAATTTCGGATGGTTTTTTTGCACTAAACGAATCTACATTTTTTGAGCCAGAACCACGTCGTCTTAAACCTGAAACACACGGAACTCAAGAAGGATTAGTTGCTGTTTTAACAGACTATCAATCAGTCTCAGACTTAGGTGACGGTTGGGTATTAGCTCGTGCCACTTTCGAAATCCCAGAACAAGCCGATATGCTGCGATTCGTTTTATCTGCTCCTGGCATCAGATCACGTGCCGGCGCTGTAGACGTTCGCAAAATGACACTAACTTATCGCCGTCCTGGAATGTCTTTAAATACCTGGTGGCAAGTATTTTATAATGAAGCTCGTAATGCATATAAACGCCTATGACCTCGTCCATACAACCTCCAGCGGGTAAAGTAGGCTTGCCAAAGCCGGCGCCAAAAGATGCTCCAAAAGCACCAGCTAAACCTCAGCCTGCAGCAACACCAGCTGTGATCAAACCAATTCCTGCTTCAGTTCCAGTAACACCTACTCCTAAACCTGAAAAAAAAGCTTCAATAAAACCAAAAACTCCAGCCATTCCAGTAAAAGGAGCAAAAGCAATCAGTATTACACAGCAAACCTCAAAGAGTGTGGCAGATTTTGGATTTTTAGGATCAATGAACTTAAAAGAAGCTCTACAGCACATCGGAGCTCAAATTGGCTATGCATTTGCTATCACGATCGGAATTTTAATCGGCATTGAATGGCTCATGCCAGGATCGGTTTTACCATTTATAAATATAATAAGTCTTTTACCTTTTTCATTTGTTGCGGTTGTATTTTTAATTGCCTTTAAAGGCAGGCAACAAGGCTTCTTGAACACTCTAAACATCATTGTTGGCATAATCATCACAATCTCCTTACTTGCCTCCATGCTAACAAATATGCCAATCTATGGATTGCGCACTATCTTACTTGCAACGTCCGTATCACTAATTATAGCGGTTTGGGCAATAGCAATGTACACTGATCGATAAAGCAAAAAAATTAAAAATTAAGAATTAAAAATTAAGAATGTAGGAATCGCAAAGCGATATATATTATATAATTATTGCCGTAGGCCTCAATCATTTTTAATTCATAATTCATAATTTTTAATTGTTAATATAAGTTGTATGGATTGTTTATTTTGCAAAATCGCCGCCAAAGAGGTGGATTCAAATATTGTCTACGAAGACGACAAAGTCATCGCTTTTTTAGATATTAACCCAGTTAACCCAGGTCATGTGCTTGTCGTCCCAAAAGATCACGCCGAACAACTCCTCGAACTTCCAGAAGACAATATCGTCCCAGTTATGTCTGTAGTTAAAAAAGTCATGAAAGCACTCATGGATCAACCAGATATTGAAGGTGTAAACATCATGCAAAACAACTACGCAGCAGCCGGCCAAGTTGTTCCCCATGTACACGTCCACGTAATCCCACGTAAAACAGGGGATGGACACCGACATTGGCCAGGTATCTCCTATGGCGAAGGCGAAGCAGCACTAATGTCATTAAAACTTAAGGACGCAATTAAATAACTAAAATCAGACTAGTAAGCAAAAAACCAAGTAATTACTTGGTTTTTTGGTCTATGGTCTTGACGATATGACCTATTTCTGCTAGCTTTTAGTCGGTTCATTAACAGGGAGGTTAGTGTGAAATTTTCATCTCCAGATGCAGAACGTGCGGAATCATATGCAGAACGTGTTATTTCAATTTTAGTGGATAATGGTCTAGCTGACCAAAGTGCTACTACTGATGAGGGTCTTAAGGAAGTTCTGGCTATGTGGTTGCAGTATCTTTCTGAAGCGCTCTCGCAGGAATTTGAGGATCCTCGTTGCTTTATCGAAACTGCACTTCTCCATCAACGCACATTGATTGGCTTGGCTGAAGATAACAGAAAAAAAGCATCTCTTAAAGAGAGCTCCGAAAATCTGCACAAAAATGCAAGCGCAATCAGTTTGTGGAATCCTATTCTACTTCCAATCGCTGCATTGTACTTGACGTGCAAGGATGAAGTTCCTGGAGAAGTTTACGCAGCGTATTGGCCGGTAATTGCTGAGAGGCGTGCGGATGAACTATTTCCGCGACTGCCGCTTGAGATGCTTACTTCTCAAGCGACAAATCAAAATGAAGAAGACTTGAGCGTTTTTGCCGAGAACATGAAACAGCTAACGATTTCGCTCTTGGAAGAACATTTTGAGATCTTGTTCAGTCTTGGACTCGAAAGTAGACAACCAGAGAAAATCACTGATCAATTATTTAAGACCTGGGAAACTACTTGGCAATCCTTAGCCAAGAGAAGCACGCAAGAGGAAATGCAAAATGAAACCATGCGGCTTTATTTTCTGTTGAAAACCCTGGGCTACTTCCTGGCTTGCGAAATGGATTTTGATTCAGCAAAACAAGTCGCTTTGCTGATTGATGAACGCACAAAGCATGGTTGGCACGGCTTTTACCCAACCATAGTTACCTAATACTAGACTCCCGTTTTTAACGGGATTTTTTTATACTTAACCTTGACAAAACATTGAAAATACTCTGCATTAATGCTTAGATCAGATAACAATTACCACTATGACAGACTGTATTTTTTGCAAAATCATCAGCAAGCAAGTGAAAGCTAATATCCTCTACGAAAACAACGAAGTAGTTGCCTTTTTAGATTCTAGCCCAGTTAATCATGGACACATACTCGTTGTACCCAAAGTCCACGCCAAATATCTTACAGATTTAGATGAAGCTACACTTGGCTCTGTCATGTCTACAGTTCAAAAGATAATGAAGGCACAGATGGAACAAGAAGACATCGAGGGCGTGAATGTTATCCAAAATAATTATGAAGCCGCTGGGCAGGTAATACCTCATGTTCATTTTCATCTTATCCCGCGCAAACTAGGTGATGGTCGCATAAGCCTCAAATCAGAACCTTATAAAGATAATGAGGAAGTGGTAGTTGGAGATCAAATCAAAAAAGCGATCTATAAAAAGATTATGGTTTGCGGGGGTGCAGGCTTTATCGGTTCCAATTTTATCAGATATCAACTCAATAAAGATCCAGACTGCAAAATACTTAATTTTGATAAACTCACATATGCTGGGAATCTTGATAACCTAAAAGACGTTGAAAAGAATCCACGTTCTAAATTTGTTCAAGGCGATATTACAGATATTGATGCTCTAAATAAAGCTATCCAAGATAACAAGATCACACATATCATTAACTTTGCCGCAGAGACACACGTCGACCGCTCAATCCATGGTGGAATGAAAGATTTTATAATGACAAATAGCTTGGGTGTCCAAATGATTCTAGACGCTGTCCGAGCCAATGACATTAAAAAGTTTCTTCAAGTCTCAACAGACGAGGTATTCGGCGCACTGGATTTAGATTCTAAGGATCTCTTCACTGAAGAAACTCCAATCATGCCTAATATGCCATACGCAGCTGCCAAAGCTGGTGGAGATCTCATGTGTAATGCATATTTTGTAACCCACAAAGTCCCAGTTATCGTCTCTCATTGTTCTAACAACTACGGCCCATATCAATTCCCAGAAAAAGTAATCCCATCATTTATCTTCAGATTATCAAATAAAGAAAAAGTCCCAATCTACGGCGATGGCAAAAATGTCCGCGATTGGATCCATGTAAATGATCACGCTAGTGCTCTAAGTCTACTCCTTGAAAAAGGCGAACCAGGTCAGGTCTACAACATCGGATCAGATAATGAACGAGATAATCTAGAGTTAACAAAAATGCTTTTAGATCACTTCAACTTAGGCGATGAAATGATCGAATTCGTGGAAGACCGCAAAGGCCACGACCGTCGCTATGCAATCGACTCTTCAAAGATCGAAGCTCTTGGCTGGAAACCTGAATATCCTCGTGAAAAATTCGCCGAAGGTATGAAACAAACAATAGAATGGTATCTCGCAAACGACGAATGGGTACAAAAGCTCCGCGATCGCAAAACCGAATGGGACGAAAAAGCACTCAGATCCGACTAATAACAAACAACTATCAACTAACAACTGACAAGAGTAAACTAAAGCCTCTCTTGTAAGTTGTAAGTTGTCAGTTTTGTTGGTTTAGGTTAAGGTTTGGTTAATATGAAAGGCATAATCCTTGCAGGTGGCACTGGCACACGCTTGCTACCACTTACAGCTGTTCTCAGCAAACAGTTACTTCCAGTCTACGATAGACCGATGATTTTTTATCCTCTTAATACGCTTGTAAAAGCTGGTATTAAAGATATTCTCATCATCGTGGCTCCTGAGTACTCTGGCAGCTACCTTAACCTCCTGGGGTCATTAATGCGCCCATACGGCATCAACCTCTCTTTCATCGTTCAAAAAGAACCACGTGGCTTAGCCGAGGCTTTTATTCTGGGTGAACACTTTATGGAAGACGAGCCAGTAGCAATGATCTTAGGCGATAACATCTTCGAAGATGATTTTTCAGAAGCTATCCAATCATTTACAAATGGTGGCCGAATATTTGCTCGCGAAGTCCCAGATCCACATCGATTTGGAATAGTAGAGTTTGACCCAGAAACAAACAAGGTAATCTCTCTCGAAGAAAAACCAGTTTCACCTAAAAGTAATTACGCTATCCCAGGTTTGTATATATTTGATAACCGAGTTTGTGATTTCGCAAAAAAACTCACCCCGTCAAGCAGAGGAGAGCTCGAAATAGTTGATCTACATAAAGCCTACCTAGATATTGGCGAACTTGATGTTAGAAAAATTGAAAAAGGATTTTTTGATGCCGGTACACTTGATGCGCTTTTAGAGGTTTCTAATTATGTAAAAGAAAACGATTTCAAGAGCAAGTTTCATCCAGATATCGAAAAAGCCATACAAGAATATAATGCAGATTTTAAACGCATGGCATCAGTTCAAATCAAATCAAAAAGAAACCCAGACCTAATGTCATAGACTATTTTGATTAATCAAAATTTCATCACATTATCTAAAGCCGAAAGAGGGGACAGGTTACTAGATTTTACCAAAGGCAACTTCCAGAGTCCTGTATTATTTTCTTTTGTACCTGTTATAAATAAATCATCTTCAACTAAAACTACATCCTGTATCTCATCAAATGTCGCGAGCACTGTCTGTACCCGGCCATCGCGGCTATCCAGATTAATCATCTTCACTACATTTTTTGTAGCTAAATAAATACTATATCCTTCAGGATGCCAACCAGTCGCAATTATTGGCTCACTTTGTCTATAAAGAAGTTCAGGTTCAAGCAATGGGTGCCAAAGATAAAGTTCATTATTGTTTTGCAATAAATAACTATTTTCACGATTAATTTCGAGTGGATTTAAAATTACTGCTGTAGCTTGTGTGTTTGTATATGGATCTGTGTCAGTGGATATTCTTAACCAACGATGGCGATATTTTAAAAGTAATTCCTTGCCATCAATCGCATAAAACTGCCAATCGCCATGTGGGAGAATCAATCCTTCATCTGCATTAGTACTTAAAAGCAAAACTAAGTTTTCTTCATTTGGTAAATTTCTAATTTCTAAATCTCCATAGGTATCAACAACCTGATCGCCATGTTTAACTTTAGTTAATGCACCATTCGAATTCAAACTTAAGCGGTACACCTCACTCATGCCAACAAGTTCTGATCTTTCAAAATGATATCTCCCCTCTGGTAGTTCAGTAAATTCCAACGGGTCTGCCTGCAACAACCAAACTTTTTCTGTTGATGAAGCATAACCTTCAACTATGGCTTTCTCACCGCTTCTATCCCATGTTGCAGAACTTATTACAATCTTTTCATTTAAACCAATCTCTTCTGCTATTTTCTCACGTTCATATCTAAAAAGGATCTGTTCGTCGTTGATTGTTTTAAGCCCTAGCAAAAAGTCAAAATCTGGATTCGTGATTATTTTCGATATTTCTTGGCTAAATAACAACTCTGGCTCTAATTGTGGCCACATAAAAATCTCGTTAGCAAAAGTGACTCGCTCCTGCAAAACAGACAGAGTTTTTTCCCAAGTATGGTAACCGGGTTTTTCAACCCTGATTGTATATGTGCCAGGTGCAATATTTTGCAAAGTAGCAGGAGTCGTTTCATCGATATTCTGATCATTTAAAAAGATATTTGCGCCACGCGGGGTTGTATCTAAAATTACAGTTCCATTTTTTTCAACAATACCTTTTTTAGGATTCCATCTATAGCCCGCTGTATAAAAAACTAAAATTGGCGCAAAGATTAAAAAAATCAGTGTAAACAACCATGGCATTATTCGCCTATGAAGTGGTATTTTTCTCGGCATAAACTATGCTTAATCTACCCCAAAAACACACCTAACGTCAAACGCATAACCTAGTACGACGTTACTACTCTCAAGTCCCTTCTCCATAATAGGTGAGAAGGGATTTAGGGATGAGGGTAAATAAAAAAACTCCAGCAGTTGCTGGAGATTAGGTGAACGACAACCCGAGAGTTGCCGGAATCGCAGGATGATCAGGATTCAGTTGATACAGCTTTGTTGATCCGTATTTTTCATCTCTTGAAAAGAGGATAACACGATTTTCAACCAAGGTGTGTATCATGGCCGCGAGTGAATCGTTGCACGCTCGCGCCTGAGCGGGGAGCATGGTCAGATCTTGCTTTTCGATGGAATGGCTTTCTGCAGCTGGATTGGGAGTGTAAGGTGTCTTACTTCTAGTAACTGCTTTTTCCCAACACATAAATTGGTGCAACGCATGTTTGAGCCTGCCCAATGAAAGCTTTTGTGCATCTGGCTCGCTTCCTACTGGGAGAAGATTCAATTTATCAATCATATGATGAAATAACAACTGCATATCCGAGAGCTGACGTTCGAGATAACGAGGATAAACTCCATCCCCATTAAACCATTGCTGGATCTTCTGACGCCTTGCTTCCAAGTCTTCAGATTGTCTCCACCAGCCACGTTTGTTGAGAGCGTAAACCGAATAGCTTGGCGCATAATCCATCACATTGATTACTTCGTCAACTGCATTACGCAGAGTCATTGCAATATTCGCTTTACCAACTGTGAGCAAAGTAACTTTTTTACCCTTCGCCCACGAAGCTCTTTTGATATCTCTCGCAAAATCGGAATCATGCGAAGCCAAAAGAATGTGCGTAACGTCTGGTAAGGAGCTCCAAATTTGGATCGAATCCCTAACAGCCGAATCAGTCATATCTTTTCTTTCATATACTCTTTTATCTTCTTCCTCACTAAAAGATTGGTCGCCTCTGATACCTTCATCTGATTGATTGATCTGAATACGTCGCGCAGGCACATGTGTGATCCAGTAACCATACTTGTCCCAGATCCATGATGTATCAAGATATCGTTGGTTGGTAAGCGGATTAAACGTTTGCAAGTCGGCTACCATAACAGCTCTTTCTAGATTGGTTACTAGATGAGCTACGTTTAAATACCATCTTGGATCTAAAGTTCTGAATCCTTGAGCGGCAAATTGACCAGCTACATTTTGCTGGTCCAAAACCAATACACCACGACGCTCCGGATTTACAAGATATATACCCGAAGCCGGGGTCACTTTGTGCTTAGGGGGATTTTTCATGGGCTTGCCTGGGTTTGCAGAAGAAGCCATAATTCGCTCCTTTTTGAGCGGTGTGAAAGTGCGTTTTTATCTGTGTTTAGGTATTTTCTAGACTAATACTAATATTGACTCTTGTCAAGGGATTGAGTACAATCCTTTTATGAATTATATGCAAATTAAAGAGTTTTTTACTAAATACTGGGTAATTTTTGTTCTTATACTTGTAGGCCTTAGTTTCTCTAGCGGCTTTTTTATTGGTCGTAGTGATGATGCTGGAGCGCAAACCACAGTTATAGTGGATAAGTCAGTCCGAGGTCTTGGCTCACTACCTGATGCTGAACTTTTAACTGCACATCTTGATTTTAATCAGTTTTGGGAGCTCTGGGAACTACTACAATTACGCTATTATAAAGATGCTACAGATCAAGAAATGTTTTATGGTGCCATGGAAGGTTTGGCAAAATCTTTAGGCGATCCATACACAGACTTCTTTGAGCCTGTTACAGCAAAAGAATTTAGCGATTCTCTAAAAGGTGAGTTCCAAGGCATTGGTGCTGAGATCGGGATCCGTGATGAACAGCTTCAAATTATTGCTCCATTACCAGACACTCCAGCAGATCGCGCAGGTCTTCGCGCTGGTGATTATATTCTAGCTGTAAATGGCACCAGTACTTCAGACATGACCGTAGAACAGGCTGTGATGCATATCCGTGGCGAAAAAGGTACAACCGTTACTTTAAATATCGGACGCATAAATAAAGTCGAAGTCATCGATGATGAAACAGGGGAGTCAAAGATCAAAGAAGAACCAGAAGTTTTTGATGTACCAATCATCCGTGACGTCATCCAGGTAAAATCTGTTCGTACAGAATGGCCCGAAGAACGCATAGCTAAAATTCAAATTACCAACTTTAACGAGGATACTGCGATAGAGTTTAAGAAACAGGTTAAGGATATTATGGCTCAAAATCCAGTTGGTCTAATATTAGATATGCGTAACAATCCAGGTGGATTTTTAGACAGGTCAATAAGTGTTGCTGGGGAATGGACAGGCAGCAAAATAGTTGTAGTAGAACAGCGCAAAGGTAAAATCATCGACGAATTCCGTGGCACAGGCTCAGGCCGCTTAAGCGCCATACCAACTGTAGTTCTTGTTAACGAAGGCTCTGCCTCTGCTTCAGAAATCGTGGCTGGCGCACTCCAGGATCACAAACTAGCTACACTTATCGGCATGCAAACTTTTGGCAAAGGCTCGGTTCAGGACTATACTGAGTTCAGTGATGGTAGTGCTGTAAAAATTACAGTCGCCGAATGGCTTACTCCAAACGGTAGGTCTATCAACCAAAAAGGTATCGAACCTGATATTAAAGTTGACTTTACACTTGAAAACTATAATGAAAACACAGACCCACAACTCGACAAAGCAATCGAGTTTATCAAAAACCCAGAAAAAGTCCTCAAAGAAAACGCCGAAAACGCGTCGTCCACCGAGCTCTAAATCCGCAGCTTCTGAAAAGACTCCAAGAGCAACAAAAGAAAAGGGCATAAAGGGGCAAAGATACATCCGACAAGAATCTGCCGGAGGTGTTATTTATCGTAGAAAAGGAAATCATACCGAAATCCTCTTTCTAAAGCGCGAGGACGGGCGTTGGACATTCCCCAAAGGCAAACTACAGCTTGGTGAATCAAACGTAGTCGCGGCAATCCGCGAAATCCGCGAGGAAACAGGTATTGCAACACTTAGATATGTAGAACATTTAGGCCACACAAAATTCCGCTTTACCGAACGCCACAAAGGACCAGCACAAAACATCGACAAAACCGTCCACTTCTTTTTATTCGAAGCACCTCCCGGATCCCGTTTTTACTTGCCAGGAACAGAAGGTATCACTCAAGGCGCATGGGTCCCCACAGAAAAAGCTTTCGCCACCCTCAGCTACCGCAATATGGATCGCCTCCTCGCCAAAGCACTCCGTCTCATAGTCGAAGAAGAAAGGAAGCGACCAAAAATTTAAAAAGATAGAAACTCGGAAACTCTCCGAGTTTTTTGTTTAGTTCTAGTATTGACATTTACCTAAATTTCTGCTTAAATAAACAGGTTCTTCGATAATTTTACCTAAACAAAGGAGTGAGAAATGGCTAGTGCCGCCGCAACACGCGTAATGGGCACTGTTAGCCCCTACGAGTATCAACAAGTTCGTATAGTGCAAATTCTTGATAACTTGCGAAATCATGGCAAAGCTTTGTTGGTGATGGCCTCGGGAACCGGGAAAACCATTACCAGTGCATTCATTGCAAAAGAACTAATGGGAAAAAGTATAAAAGCGCTTTTTCTCTGTCATAATAACGACATCCTGAATCAAGCTAAGTTGGAGTACTACAGAGTATTCGGCGTAAGCGCGACTCTGGCTGTTTTTGCGGGTAGAGAAAAAGATTGTGGCGATATCGTCTTTGCATCTTTCCAAACCATGCGAACCTGGAAAGAAGCATTCTTTCACGATGAGTTTGATCTCGTGATTGTAGATGAAAGCCACCACAGCCAAGCTGATACTTTCCGCGATGTAATCGAGTACTTCACGCCAAAATATCTCCTTGGCATGACAGCCACACCGGATAGAATGGATGGCCGTGAAATTCGTGAAATCTTTGGAGATGAAATAGATCCTCTCACTTTGGAAGAGGCTGTTGTTCAAGGTTATGTTGCCCCCATCACCTACAAGCTTATGACGGTTGGATCCCTATCCAACTCCGAGCTAAGACGAATCTTCCAAGAAGTAATGGAAGAGGGGAAACGCATAAGCAAGAAACAACTCAACGAAACCATCTTCATCGAAAAACGCGACCAAGAGATTGCTAAAGCGATAGTTACGCACCCCGGGCAAGGAATCGTCTTTTGCGAAAGCATCTTGCACGCAGAAGAATTTGCCAGGCATCTGCCAAACGCAGAACCATTCCACTCGTTGCAAAGCCCATCTAGAAACGCAGAGACCCTAAAGGATTTTCGCGACGGGAAAACTTTCTACCTCTTAACGGTCGACAAGTTCAACGAGGGAATCGATATCCCGGATGCTGATCTGGTAGTTTTCCTCAGAGCCACTGACTCGCTCACAATCTTCCTCCAGCAATTGGGGCGTGGATTGCGCAGGTCGCCAGGCAAAGAAAAAGTTACAGTTCTGGATTTCGTAGCCAATGTTGAACGACTGGAATACGTTAAGCAGATGCTGGAACGAGTGGTTGCGCTAGGAGCGAATCTCGATCTTTTGGAAAAAAATCGACTATTCGTAAAAGGCTGGGGTTTTGATTTCTCCATCACCGAAGAGATAGTTGATATCCTTCAAGTCCTACAAAGGATTCAAACCCCGCTCTACGGAACTTATACCGAAGCCTCCGATGCGGCTCAAGGGCTCGGTCTTAAAACATTTCGTGAATATAAAAATCGCTATCAAGAAGATCCGCAACTACCATGTTGTCCAAACAAGGTGTTTAACACTCATTGGCAAAGCTGGCCGGATTTCTTAGATGCAAACAGAAACTGGTACAGTTATGCTGAGGCTAAGTTTGCTGTACAGAGATTGGGTATCCAATCTCAAAAAGAGTACAACAGACGCAGGTCTGAAGATCCAAGGCTACCTTCAGATCCTCATAAATTTTACAAAAGTGAATGGGTATCCTTTGCAAAATTCGTAGGTAAGTATCATGAAACCCATGACATAGCCAGAAGAGCGGTCGCAACGCTGGGAGTTGATACGGTTGAAGAGTACAAAGCTAGGTACACTGAAGATCCTCTATTACCTTCTTCTCCCAATGTCTACTACAAAGATGAATGGACTAACTGGCCAACCTTTCTAGGAAAAGCCAAAATTGTTAAATACGCTAAATGCTCTGAAGCTGCCGAAGCTGTAAAGCTGCTAAAAATCGAATCAGTTGAAGAGTACAGAGCTAGGTACACTGAAGATCCTCTATTACCTTCTTCTCCCAATGTCTACTACAAAGATGTCTGGGTAAACTGGCCTACATTCTTGGGAAAAACCAAGACTGATAAATACTCGACCTACGCTGAAGCGTCTAGCGCCGCAATCCGATTAGGCTTCAAAACAGTCGATGAATATCGAGCTGGTTACAAAATAGACCCGCGTTTACCGGGCTGCCCCAACAGAAGCTATCCAAAGTCCTGGAAAGGTTGGCCTACATTCCTTGGTAAAAAATAACATCTCAACAATCGGACCACTCGGTCCGTTTTTTTATTCCATTTCCTCATCTATAAATTAATTATTTGGCATTTGGCATTCGGGATTGTATAATTAGATCCCGTATGGGAAAAATACAAAAATCATCCAATAAACGCCGCATGACAATCTTCGTCGTCGGCGGAGTCATGAGCGGAGTTGGTAAGGGCGTAGTAACTGCCTCTATTAGCACCCTCCTTAAAGAATGCGGTCTTGGAGTCACAGCAATGAAAATCGATCCCTATATCAATGTTGATGCTGGGACGATGAACCCCACCGAACATGGTGAGGTTTTTGTAACCAAAGATGGCATGGAAACCGATCAAGATATCGGTAATTACGAACGTTTTTTAAATCAAGATATTCCTAAGGTCAATTACATGACCACTGGCATAGTTTATTCATCAGTTATCGAGCGCGAGCGCTCACTCGGCTACGGCGGTAAAACTGTCGAAGCAGTACCTCATATTCCACTTGAGATCATATCTCGCATTAAAAAAGCCCAAGAGGCAAGTGACGCAGATATTACAATGGTCGAAATCGGAGGCACTTTGGGCGAATACCAAAATGTCCTCTTTCTCGAAGCTGCTCGCATGATGAAGCGTGATAATCCTAAGGATGTGCTCACAGTTCTCGTTTCCTACATGCCAGTACCAGCGACATTGGGCGAGATGAAAACAAAGCCTACGCAGTACGCTATAAAGCTCTTAAATGAATCTGGCATGTTCCCAGATCTTATCGTTGCTCGCTCTACGCATGCAATCGACGATGTCCGCAAAGCAAAGCTCAGTCGTAACTGTGGCCTTAATCCCGAAGACATAGTAGCCGCGCCTGACGTTGATTCTATTTATAAAGTACCGACTGATTATAAAAAGCAAAAAGTTGCACAAAACATCCTCAACAAATTAGATTTAGGAGTTAAGTGTCCAGTTAAATCTTGCTGGGATGAATTTTCTAAAAAGATAGATAAAGACGGCAAGCCTGTAAAAATTGGCGTAGTTGGTAAATATTTCTCTACCGGCGACTTTGTCCTCGGCGATGTCTACCTTTGCGTTCTCGAGGCATTAAAGCACGCTAGCTGGGAATTAGGTGCAACTCCAGAGCTAGTTTGGATCAATAGTGAAGAAATCGAAAAGAAGCCAAAAGATATCAACAAAATTCTAAAAGGATTAGACGGCATCCTCATCCCGGGTGGCTTTGGGAACAGGGGAGTCGAAGGAAAGCTGATGGCCGTCCGCTACGCGCGTGAGAATAAACTCCCATATCTTGGGCTCTGTTATGGCATGCAAATGGCAGCTATCGAAGCAGCACGCAATGTCCTCGGCTATAAAGATGCTACAACCACAGAAATCAATCCAGACACCAAACATCCAATAATTCATCTCATGAACGAGCAAGAGGAAAAGATGAAAAATACAAACTATGGTGGCACAATGCGCCTCGGTGATTATCCATGCATGCTAAAAGAGGGGTCAGTCGCGCGTAAGCTATATGGCTCAGAACTTGTAATCGAGCGCCATCGTCATCGCTATGAGTTTAATCCTGCTTACCGCAAAGAGCTCGAAGCAGTTGGCTTAATCGCCTCCGGCACATCTCCAGATGACTCACTCGTCGAAATCGTAGAATGGAAAGATCATCCTTTCTTTGTAGCTGCTCAATTCCATCCCGAATTCCTATCACGCCCATTCTCACCACATCCTCTTTTTGTTGGGTTTATAAAAGCCGCGTTGAATTAATTCTGCAGGAAATCAGGCATGCCTGATTTCCTGCAGAAAAAACAAAAAACGAGCTTAGCTCGTTTTTTCGTGTGGTATTACATTTACAAACTTTGACCATCTGCGTCCACCAGAAAACTTGATCAAGTGCTTTTCGGTAAACTTTACGATGCCATCTGCAATCGAGTAAAGTGTATCATCTTTGCCGATACGAACATTTGTTCCAGGGCGGATCTTAGATCCACGCTGACGGACTAGGATGTTTCCAATCTTTACTTTTTCACCAGCGTATTTTTTGGTACCAAGGCGCTGTCCTTGTGAATCGCGACCTAGTTTAGTAGAGCCACCAGCTTTAATATGAGCCATAAAAGTTATTCTTAGTCGTTAGACGTTAACTGTGTGCCTAAAGGCCCTCAGTTAAATAGTGTGCGTATATTAGGCCAAAATCAGGGGCTTGTCAAGCCGAGTTGTGGAGGATATAGTAAATCGTGATGAGTAATCAAAAAGAACAATTTTATAGCCAAGTTGAGCAAATTTTAGACGAAGTTCGCGAACCTTTGGTTTTACACGGTGGAAACGTTGAATTGGTCAGCGCAGACCCAGAAAGTGGCGTTGTTGAGGTCCGTCTACATGGCGCATGCGTAGGCTGCCCAATGGCCGAAGTAACCCTCAAAGGCGGGATCGAAGCTACTTTGATAGAAAAAATACCGCAAGTAAAAGAGGTTCGAGCAATACAGTAGTATGATCTTTGATGAGTGGCGCTTTAGCTACCGCATTGCGTGGGAAAACCCCTTTATGAGATGGGGTGCTCTTATTACACTTTTTTCTACGATTGGATCATCAATCTACACCGGAATTCGCTTATTTAGTCTGTCATACCCATCTGGCTACGTCGTAACACATTACACAGTCTATCTTGGTATAGATCAAGTTGTACCAGCGCCTTGGATTATACTTTTGTTACTAGTGCCGATTTTACTAATTTCTGGTACTATAAGCGTAGGATATTTATACTTTAGGCAAGATAGCATTGCTGGCAAAGGTTTACTTACTTTATCTTTTATAACCTCCATTATCTGGATTATTCAACTTTTTCATCTAATAAAAATAAACATCTAATCAAAGCAGATAGCTGATAGCAGATAGCTGATAGCCTTTCAATAGGGTCTGCTAACAGCTAATAGCTATCGGCTGACAGCCAATCTATGGATTCAATAACCTGGGAAGTCATACGTATTATTGTGCTCGCATTCGCGTGCTTTTTAGTTGCATTTATCAGCACGCCTACTGTGGTCAAACTATTGCGTAAGCACAAAATGGGCAAAAATATCAGAGATTCAAAATCAGCGCCCATCTTTGCCAAGTTGCATGCAGGAAAAAGTGGAACTCCAACCATGGGAGGTATCGTTATTTGGGGAGCTGTACTAATTGTTGTAGGAGTACTTTGGCTAATCAGTACAATCTGGAACGTCGAACCCTGGAATTCTTGGAACATTCTCTCACGTAGTCAAACCTTTGTGCCTTTTGGAGCTATGATGGCCGCTGCGCTCATCGGTTTAGTCGACGATTACTTTAATGTTAAAAAAATAGGCCCTAAAGGCGGAGGTCTCAGAATGCGACATCGGCTATTAGCTTTTAGTTCTATTGCCGCAATTTGTGCCTGGTGGTTTTACGATAAACTAGATTGGAGTTCAATTCACATTCCTTTTGATGGTAACTTGGAACTTTCTTGGTTGTATATTCCATTCTTCATTTTTGTCATCGTAGCTACTCAACATTCAGTAAATCTCACAGACGGGCTAGATGGCTTAGCCGGCGGCACGCTTATGGCAGCTTTTGGCGCTTACGGCGCTATTGCCTTTATGCAAGGCAGGCTCGACCTCGCCGCACTTTGTGCTGCTATTATCGGAGCTTTACTAGCTTTTCTTTGGCATAACATTACTCCAGCAGCCTTCTTTATGGGCGACACCGGAGCCATGGCACTCGGCACGGCACTTGGCATTATGGCGATGCTCACCAATCAACCGCTTTTATTACCGATTATTGGATTACCTTTTGTTGTAGAATCGGGTTCGGTAATCATTCAACTTACATCTAAAAAATTACGCAAAGGAAAAAAAGTATTTCAAAGCTCACCGCTTCATCATCATTTTGAAGCACTTGGCTGGAGTGAACCACGTATTGTTATGCGTTTTTGGGTCGTCTCATTTATCTTTGCAGTCATCGGTGTCCTCATTCACATGATTGATAGATAAATATGCGCGAGAAACGTGGCACAATTGATCGCGGCTTTTTGTATAGTTTAATCATCTTAGTCGCTTTTGGTTTGCTCATGTTACTTTCGGCTAGCGGCCCCATTGGTTATCAAAAATTTGATGATGTTTTGTATTTTTTCAAACATCAAATCATATATGGATTAATCCCAGGCGCAATTCTTTTTACAATTTGCGCCAAAGTAGATTATCGCCATTATGTAAAAATTGCTCCAGCTGCACTAATAGTTTCTATTGTATTACTGCTCATGGTCTACATGCCTGGCCTCGGCATTCGTTATGGAGGCTCTGGGCGTTGGGTTGATTTTGGATTATTCGCTTTTCAGCCATCAGAATTTGTAAAAATTGGTTTCCTAATCTACGTAGCAGCCTGGCTCGAAAAACGTACTCAAAATAAAGAGGCGCATACCGTTGAAAAAGGTTTAATCCCATTCTTGATCGCTTTATCAGTCATCATGGTCTTGCTTATCATGCAGCCAAATACAGGCTCCATGGTTGTAATCGCAGGCGCAGCTCTTACCGCATACTTCATTTCCGGTGCACCTCTAATCTACTTTTTCGGAATCGGCGCAGCCGGCGCAGCCCTCTTTTGGATACTCATTCAAGCAACTCCTTATCGCGCAGCCCGCGTCCTAACTTTCTTACACCCAGAACTCGACCCGCAAGGTATCGGCTATCACATCAACCAAGCCTTCCTCGCTATCGGCTCCGGCGGACTCTGGGGCTTAGGCTACGGTCACTCACGTCAAAAATACTTATACCTCCCAGAAGTCGCCGGTGATTCAATCTTTGCTGTTGTTACCGAAGAACTAGGTTTTATCGTTTCCCTGCTATTTTTGAGTCTGCTGGGTTTCTTTTTGTATAAATGCTTCGAAATAGCCAAGAAAGCCAAAGATCCATTTGGCCAATTCTTAGCTGTAGGCATCGGCGCCTGGATTGCTATACAAAGCGGACTAAACATTGCCTCAATGCTTGGCTTAGTACCTATTACAGGCGTAACTTTGCCTTTCTTAAGCTACGGAAGCTCGGCTTTTGTTGCGCTAGCAGTCGCGTGTGGTATCATGGCATCAATAAGTAGAGGGTCAAATTTATGGCAAGAAAGATAGTATTTGTAGGTGGAGGGACGATGGGGCCAACAGCCCCACTTTTAGCATTACACGATTTTCTCTCCAAAAAGAATCCAAGTGATAAATTTATCTGGGTCGGCACAAAAGAGGGCCCAGAACGCAAACCTGTAGAATCCAGAGGCATTCCATTTGAGACCATTCCCAGCGCCAAAATCCCACGTTACCTATCACCAAAACTTTTCACTTGGCCACTTGATTATCTCAAAGCACGCAAAGCGGCAAAAGCTTTTCTAGATAAACACAAACCAGACATCGTAATCGGCGCGGGCGGTTTCACTCAGGTGCCACTCATCCGCGCAGCAGCAAAACAGGGGATTCCATGCGTTATCCATCAACTTGATTTTCAGCCGGGTTGGTCCAATCTCGCTGTTCAACATAAATGTAAATTCATAACAACAACTTTCACGTATCACTATAAGAAATTCGGTAGATGTAAAAATGAAAAGCAAATAGCAACACCAAACCGCTTTGCCGCTCTAGAGTTACCCGAGAAAAAAGATGCTAAAGCACATTTTGGTTTTAACAATGAAACACCGATCCTCCTCGTCATAGGTGGCGGCACCGGATCACGAGCACTAAACCAAGTCACCGAGACAAACATCGCCAAACTACTAGAAAAAGTCCAAGTACTCCATATCACCGGCCGTGGCCGCAGTTCCAACCCATCAGAACAAATCGGCTACAAACGCTTCGAATTCCTAGATCGCGACGAACTCCTCCAAGCTTACATTGCATCAGACATAGTAATCTCACGCGCAGGCATGGGCGGCATCACCGACCTAGCAACATTATCAAAGCCAACAATCCTAGTTCCAATCCCAAACACTCACCAAGAAAAAAATACACGGCACTTACCAATAGCCACAATCGAAGTAAAAGAATCCGAAAACCTCTTCGACGATCTCTATAAAGAAGTGCGTCGCTTGCTCAAGGATCCCGATAAACGCCAAAAACTAGCCTACGAACTCAACCGCACCGTCCCCACCGACGATGGCAAAGAGTGGGCAACAATCATCGAAAGATATCTGCCAGAGGATTTGGAATAGACGCTTGCCAAACATCGACGCAGCATTTTAGATATTTGTGTATGACAAATACAGATCACAAAGATTTCGATACAGTAAAAAGGAACGCGGAGGATTGTTATAGAAAAATTACCAGCATCCCTTGTCCGTACTTAAAAGGAGAGGTTGCCTTTAATACAAAAGGAATTCAGCATATAAAATTTAAAGCAAAGCATAAAGCTCGATCTCAGGCAGATCAATATATGAGATTGAGGCTGATAAAATATGCTCCAGACGTTATTAAAAAATTCAAGAACTCTACAGGGATTAAGTAAAACAAAATGCTTTGAGACTATACGCTCAAACCAACGTAATGACACAAGGTTAATGGATGTAACCTATTATGAGTTCATTGCTATTCTTGAAGAACGTATTAGAGTTAGGGTTATTGTAAAACAGGTTGGTGAAACTCCGGCATATTTTTGGAGTATTATTCCATTTTGGAAAAAGAATTCTAAGAACAGGACCAGTGTTATTCATTATGGAAACCCGGAATTTGATTAAAAAAATACCACCTCTATGAACTGGTATTTTTTTATGGGTACCTGGCTACGGTTTGGCTGTAGCATTGACCGTGAGAGGGCAAGCCCATCCAAGTACCTATTTCTATAATATTTCAATAAAGATACTGTGTCAATCTATAGTGTGCAAATTAAATATTTGTATACACATCTTTCTGTTTAAATCTGTAGTATATTCAGTCGCTCAAAAATACAAAAAAATTACATAATAATCAAGTTTAGTAGGCTGCAGGCAACTGTATTGTGCTATACTGGGTACATATGAAAAAGAATACGCAAGTATATAAAAAATGGTGGTTTTGGGTCCTTATTACTTTGTTCATTCTAATTCTGGTGGGAAATTTACAAAACAAGTCAACATTGAATCAAAAAAATGGAGTTGAGCCATTAGTCAATATTCAAGCCGATAACCCTGTAACAGATAATGGGCACACTGAACAGATAATTGAAGATGAAACGACAAATAAAGAACAAACCAACAAAGCTTTTAAGGAAATTGAGTTTGTAGTTTTTATGGACGAAATGGTAAATCTAGAAATGATTGTAAAGTATGAAATAGATCAGAATATGGATTATGTTTATTTATATATGACACCTGAACAATGGAGTGAGGTACCGAATAAAAAAGATTTTACGGCAGGAATTTTTGTACAACAAAAAGAGGCTGTTGGTATGTATGCTGTAAGTATACACAACTATTACGATTTTAATGACCAATTTTCTTACGCTGATAGAATAAGCGTGAGGGTTGAAAAATACTAAAAATATGGGTTTAAAAAACATTTGGTCACTACCTGTAGACGAACTTCTAGTTGCTGATAGAATTCAGGATTTAAAAGATAAACGTCGTCGGATTTTTTATCCACTGAGTAGTGCTTTAAAAGATATTGATCTACTTTATGTAAATCTAGATACATACAAAACAGTTTCTATACAAGTAAAAGGAAGTCGTACATATGAACCACAGAAGTCGGAAAAGAAAAGATATGGAATTGGTAGTTCTAGTTGGTTTATCTTAACTAAAGAAGCATTATATAAACCCTTGAATAAGGTTGATTACTATATCTTTGTTTTGCATAACTTTAAGGATGGTAAGGTAAAAAGAGAAATTGGAATAGATTATCTAATAATCCCCAGTAAAGATATGCAATCGTTCTGTAAAAAGAAAAAAACACGCAACGATGGTAAAAGATATGATTTCTTTATTTGGATTGATGCGAACGAAAAAAGATCTTTTGATTTTGAAAATGGTAAAGGCGGAGAAATAGCTTTAAGCAAATATTTGAATAATTGGAATTTATTAAAGGTGTAATATTATTGTATTAAATTGCGGATCTATAAAGGCAGTGCCACGTGAATCTTCACCTAGTATTTAAAAAGCAAAAATCGCCTTATTACTAAGACGATTTTTACGTGGTGCGCGAGGTGGGGATCGAACCCACGACCATTGGCTTAAAAGGCCACTGCTCTACCACTGAGCTACTCGCACTGAAATTGTGTTGCAAAGTCTACCACTGCCTGCCGCCCGAAGCTTTATGCGAAGGGTGGAGCTACTCGCACATATAATCAATTAAGATTTTTGAAATTCCTTACTGGATGTCATTTTATACACTCTATGTCGTAGACGCTTTTACGTTTGAGCGGTACAATAGTATCACAAATGGCTAAATCGATCAAGATGCGAATTGCAATGATCGGAGCCAAGGGGCTCCCAACCCTCTATCCAGTAGGTGGAGGCATAGAAACGCATGTAGAAAACCTCTCGCGGCATCTTTTAGATCGCGATCACGAGGTAACTGTCTATGTCCGCAAGTACGCAAACCCCAAGTTAAAGAAGTCTCATAAGGGCATCAAGATTGTTACTTTGCCATCCCTAAAGACTAAGCATTTAGATACCATAACTCATGTACTTTTGGCAAGTTTGCACGCGCTAACCATGGATTTTGATATCTGGCATTACCATGGTATTGGCCCAGCTACATTGTGCTGGATCCCAAGACTATTGAAACGGTCGGCTAGAGTTATCGTTACATTTCACAGTCGCGATCAGTTTCATGAAAAGTGGGGAGGTTTGGCAAAGATTTACCTAATGTTCTCTGAGTGGGCTGCGATTGCTCTTCCTCATGCAACCATCACTGTTTCACACGAATTACAAATTCTATCTAGCATGCTATTTCCTAAAAAAGAGGTAGACTATGTTCCTAATGGTGTAGAGATCCCCGGCAAACGAGAAAGTACCAAGGAGCTCAAACAATATAAGCTAAAATCTGGTAAGTATTTCATTCACCTCGCACGCCTAGTCGCGCACAAAGCTCAGGATGATACTATTCGCGCTTTTAGACAATTAGATACAACAGACAAACTTGTAATCGCTGGTTCTGCTTCTTTTGATGATGTTGAATATATGGAAGAACTCAAATTACTCGCCAAAGGTGACCCACGCATTATTTTTACAGGACACGTTAGCGGCGCTAATCTAAAATCACTTATCGGTAATTGCCGCGCTATGGTGCATCCGTCACGATCCGAAGGATTATGCGTTTCTATCCTCGAAGCAATGAGCCACGGCAAAATTGTGTTAATGAGCGACATTCCTGCTAACCTAGAACTCATCGACCACTCTGGCATCGCAATCCCGGTTGGTGACATCGATAAATTATCAGCAGCAATGCAGTGGGTACTAGATGATCCAGAAACAGCGGCAGAACGCGGTGAGCGGGGCAGGGAAGTGATAAGGCGCTTATTTAGCTGGCAATCGGTTGCGCGCCACATTGAATATGTATATGAAGGCACCTATTATGAAAGAAAAGGCTTGGCAAGATATCGAGAAGCTTAAACGCTCCATCGATAAAGACCGCCTACAACTATCCGGGCTCTCTAGCGAGCTCTTGCGCATTTCTAAACGCGCAATCTTTGCTTTACAACGCTCCGACGATGCAGAAGCTAAATCACGACTCAAAAAAGCCGACGAACTTCTTAAATCCGGCTTAAAGATCGTGAGCAAGCAACCATCAACACGCAACGAAGGTATTTGGCGCGCAGCTATAGAAGAATACGCCGAGGCATACATCTTCAACTCTTTCCTCGAGGGCAAGCTTAAATATCCGCCAGCTCTAAAAGACTACCCCGATGCAATCTACGGAGGCCTCGCAGACGCAGCCGGTGAAATGGCGCGCCTATCCGTCCTCTCCGCCACAGCAGGTGACACCAAAACAATCGAACGCGCCCACGAGATCACAGTCCAAATCGTCGAACACCTAGCAATGTTAGAACTCACCAGCGCCCTAAGGTCAAAATTCGATCAATCAAAATCCCATCTACGGAGGATTGAGGATATTCGGTATGATATGTCGAAACGTTAATCGCGCTCGACTGTCCTACGTCACTCGTCCCAACCGCACCACATTATTATGAATACTAGTAAGCTATTTTTTAACATAATGCTGTCACTGTTGGTGCTATTTTTCTTAATAATAGTTGGATTAAGTTTTGGAATTAGACACTATAAATACACTGATCCAGATTTACAATTTTCCATTAACTATCCTAAAGAATTGGAAATAGTATTAAACCAAGAGCATGATAACTCAGAAATAAAACATATTAAGTTCTCAGGTGAAATCAAGAGAAATAAAAAAATTTATTCGCAATATTGTGATAATAAGAAGTATCCTGCGTCTCTTGTAGTGACGCGAGATACTAAAAGTGATGTTGAAAATGAAGAGGATATCGAAAACTTATTCGAGCCACATGGCGGCGTAATAGAAAAAATCGCAGTAGATGGTACAAGTAATAGTCTGATAGTAGGTAGAAAGACTGGACCAGGAATGTGTTCTGGCGCGCTTTACAAGGGCATGCTGATCACTGACGATTATGTGTTATACAGTATCACTTTTTTTGGGTCAACGGACGGCGCAGGAGAAGATAAAGAGTATGATATTGCAAGAACCATGTTTGAATCATTCAAACTAATCGATTAAAATTATGATCTACCTCATCGGCGGACCGCCAAAATGTGGAAAAACTTCATTAGCAAAACAACTATCAAAAGAAAATAGTATTCCTTGGGTTTCTACAGATACACTTCAAAACGTGTTTAAACCATATATTGATAAAAAAGAGCACGCGAAGAAGTTTCCTACAAGTCAACAAAGAGGTGGTAGTAACGACGAAAAATACTCAAAATATTCAACAGATGAAATCATAAAAGCATATCAAAAACAGGCTAAGACTTCGTACAAGGCAATTGATATGTTTGCAATTTGTGAAATAACCGATGGTAATGATTTTATAATAGAGGGCTATCACGTCGAACCCAAGCTTGTTGCCGAGTTAAAAGCAAAATATCCAGGAAAAACTAAGAGTATTTTTCTCATAAAAAAGAATGCGTTAAAATTTGTAGCTAATATCAAGAAAAGCACAACTCCAAATGATTGGATTATCGCCAGAACCAAAAAAGATGAGACTTATAACAAAATCGCTACGATGATTTGTAAGTACGGAGGTATTTTTGAAAAGGAAGCCAAAAAGCATGGCTTTAAATGTTTAAATATGGATGATAATTTTAATATCCAAATCAAGAAAGCCATTAAGTATTTAAAGCACGGATAACCACTAGGGTTATCCCTACGAAATCAATTATGAAACTGCAAAAAACTATAAAAAAAGAATACATATTCCTACTGAGTTTAGTGGTACCGATTTTGGGTTTTATTAATTCGTTATTTTCTTACAAAAAACCTTTTGCGTGCGGTGCACGTGATAATATTTATGACTGCTCCAGTTATTCCCAATTTATATTCGGTTTTCCTGAGAGCCATTCTTATGGCTTTTACAGTAGAAGTATTTATTGTTACTTTAATTTTGATTGGGGGGATTTATAGTTTTTTGCAGAAAAAATATTTATTAGGAAGTATTTTAGTATTTTTTCCAATCGCCGCAGTTCTGTACTACCTGACCATCCGATTCTTACTATAAAAACTCGGTCGTTGTTACTTGTGAAGTAACAGCACGGATAACCACTAGGGTTATCCCTACGAATAAAATAATGAATTCATCCTATAGTAATCAAGAAAATTTGAGCGTGAATCAAGTTTAATCAAGGTTCAGACAATAATATGAAACAAAAAATCCTCATCCTCGGCCTTGGCCGTTACGCCACCGGAAGCGGAGTCTCGGCTGCTCTTTATTTTGCAAAACGTGGCGACGAAGTAATTGTCACTGATGCTTTTCCGGCTAAAGAAGTAAAAGAAAACGTGGCTCAGCTAAAGAAGTATAAGAATGTAAAATTTCACCTAGGCAAGCTCAATCTTAAAGATATTGACTGGGCAGATATTATCGCAAAAAATCCAGGTGTTCGCAGAAACGATCCAATGTATCTCAGAGCCAAAAAACTCGGCAAACCTATTGTCAACGACATCACAGTCTTTTTTGAAAAATGCCCATGCAAAACTATCGGCATCACAGGCACTCGCGGCAAATCAACAACAACTGCTTGGATCGGCGACATGCTTACGCGATCCAAGAAACGAAACTTCGTCGGCGGTAACATCACTGTCTCGCCTTTAACTTTTTTAGATAAACTCAAAAAGACAGATATTGCCGTCATCGAGCTCTCCAGCTGGCTCTTGGAAACCTGCGGCGAAGTTGGCATCTCACCAAATATCGCAGTCTGGACAAACGTAATGCGAGATCACCTCAACACTTACGAAGGCATGGAAGATTACGCCGAGGCAAAAGCACAGATTGTCCGTCACCAAAAACCAAATGACGTATTCATCCCAAATTTGGATGATAAACTAGTCACGGCTTACGTCAGCGAAGCTCCAAGTACAGTTAAAGGTTTTTCTGCCAAGAAAAAGTCAAAATCTATCGCCTGGGTATCTAAAAACAAGTTAATGCTTCAAGACGGCAAAAAACTAGTAGAAGTCATCGATATAAAAGATATTGGTTTATCTGGTAAGCACAATATCGCAAACGCCCTCGCAGCCATCGTAGCAGCAAAAGAAGCTGGCGCAACTTTAACCGGCATTCGCCAATCTTTGAAAAAATATACAGGCATGCCATACCGCCAAGAAATTATTGCAGTTAAAAAAGGTATCACCTTCGTCAACGACACAACCTCCACAACTCCAGACGCAGCAACAGTAGCCATCGAAAGATTCGCAAGTAAAGGTCAAACTTTACACTGGATCTGCGGAGGCGCCGAGAAAGATCTTCCTTATGAGGGATTGATGTCGAACGTCAAACGTCAAATGTCGAACGTCAATGTGCAGGTTTTAGATGGTACTGCTTTCAAAAGATTTACTTCAGCGATGAAAAAGCGGGGGATCAAGTTTACTAAAAATTCAACTCTAAAGTTAGCTTTAAATAATTGTCTAAAATCAGCTCAAAAAGGGGACATAATCTTACTTTCCCCAGCTTGCTCAAGCTTTGGAATGTTCAAGAATGAGTTTGATCGGGGTGACCAATTTAATGCACTGGTAAAGAGTTTGTAATCTTGCGGAAAAGTTGGTACAATTATTCATACTTTTACTATGCCAAAAAAGAATACTGACTGCCAAACTTGCCCAATGTTTATTGGATCAACAACTATGGGCGAACGCGGCCAAGTTGTAATCCCTAAAGAAATTAGGGAAATTTATAATTTGAAAAAAGGAGATCAACTAGTAGCGGTTGTAAATCACAAAGATGCTATCGCACTCATACCAATGGCTAAAGCAAAAGTGATGTTAAAGCACATGACAGAACAGCTCGACAGCATCATCAATAATAAATAACTATGGCAGCCTCAAAAGCCCCAGCGACGCAAACAGAACCTGCAGTCGCACCAAAAAAATCAAGATTACCCAAATTCATGAAAAAGAAAGGTTTTTGGATTATCTTGATTTTAATTTTAATTGCAGCTGGTTGGTGGTATCAAAGCTCAAAAAGTAATGGAGAGGTTGAATACGAACTTTTTGAGGCAGAGCAACGCACTCTTATACAAAGTGTAGAGGTCACCGGCGAAATTAAACCTGCAGCCCGCATCGATTTAGCATTTGAAACCAATGGAACTCTCGAAGAAGTCTTAGTCAAAACCGGCGATGATGTCAAAAAAGGCGACATACTCGCTAAACTCGAAGACGAAGATCTTAACTTCGCCTACCGCAGAGCTCAAGCGGCATATTCTTTAGCGTCATCAAACTTAAACCAACGCTTAGCAGGTGAAACCGACGAATCAATCCAAGTGGCGCAAGCAGGCGTCGACCAAGCCGAAGCAGCATACAATAAAGCACGTTCTGACATGGATAATACCAAGATCCAGGTACAGAATGATTTAGAAAATGCTAAGATCGCACTCCAAACTGCAAAAAACAATTTAGATAATGCATCTCCAATTTCTGATCAAGTACTGGCAAATGCTATCGAATCTGCTCGCGCATCACTTTTAGGTGCACTTGGCCCTTTGCAAACAGCTCTTATCGACGGCGACACAGTCTCTGGAGTCGATGACACTGCTACGAATCAACTTTACGAGAAGTATCTCGGTGCACTCTCTGATGGTACTAAACAAAAATCCGAACAAAGCTACGCTGTTGCCAAGCTCTCTAAGAACGCCGCTGAAGTACTTGTAAATGCAATAAGCTCTGATTCTTCGCAACAAGATGTAATTAACGCTGCAGATAAACTCCTAATCGCTATCAACGATGTTCAGCAATTCTTGCTTGATGTACAAACCGTTTTATCAAACTCAATAACATCAACCTACTTTAGCCAAACTCAACTTGATGCTAAAAAGTCAATTATCAATTCTGATTACACAGCAGTAACAGCGCAAAAATCAGCCGTAAGCACTGCACGTCAAACTGTATTAAATGCAACTCTATCCAAAACAGCAGATCAAACCAAACTTGAAGACGCTTATCGCACTGCAGAGGTTGCCAACTCTATAGCAATCACAAACATTGATCTCAAGATCTCTGCCGCATCATCCACGTTATATATACAAAAAGCTGCACTAGACGCAGCAAAAGCAACTCTAAACCTCAAAAAAGCAGATCCACGCGCAGTCGATATTGCTGGTCTACGGGCTCAAGTTCAAGATGCAGGTGTAGCGTTAGATCAAGCTGCTGCAAATCTTACAAAAGCTCAAGTTATCGCACCAGTAGACGGCACAATAGCTGATGTTGTATCTGACATTGGCGAACAAGTCGTTGCAAACACAGCTCAAATCAAACTTATCGGCACCGAAAAATACGACATCGAAGCTCAAGTCCCAGAAGCGGATATCACCAAAGTCAAAGTCGGCCAATTATCTATCATCACACTTGATGCTCATGGTGACGATCTAGAATTTGATGGAACAGTTACAGCAGAAAATCCAGATCAAACAGTTATCCTCGACGCAATTTATTATGATGTCCGCGTTCAGATCGATCACAAAGATTACGAAATCAAACCAGGCATGACTGCAAACGTCACCATAGAAACAGACAAAGTCACAGACGCTATCGTCATTCCACTTCGAGCTATCAGAACAGACGCAGTGACCAGTAAAAAGACAATTCGCGTATTGGTCAACGAAAAACCAGTAGAACGTACAATCACTATCGGCGTAAAAGGTGACGAAGGCCGCGTTCAAGTCGTCGACGGAGTCATGAAAGGCGATCAAGTCATTCTCAGAGAAATTGAAAAATAGAGTGTATGCCAACAAAAAACCATCGAAAAGTTCCTGGCTGCCTCAAAGACATCGTTATAGAAGTTAACGATTTAAACAAGCAGTACGAAAACGATGAGATTATTACAAAAGTCTTGCGCAACGTATCTTTTAAGGTACCTAAGGGTCAATTTTTAGCCATCATGGGTCCATCAGGATCTGGCAAGTCAACTCTAATGCACATTATTGGGATGCTCGATACGATGACTTCTGGAGAATACAAATTTGAAGGCACAGATATCACAGAGTTTTCAGAAGATGAAAAAGCCCAACTACGCGGAGAAAAAATTGGCTTTGTTTTTCAGTCTTTCAATCTCTTATCAAAAGCAACAGTCCTAGAAAACGTCAAACTTCCACTTTTATATTCAGATGTCCCTCACAAAGATCGTGATGATATGGCTCTCGAGGCAATCGAAGCGGTTGGCCTTTCTCATCGTGTAAACAATTTGTCTAATCAACTTTCTGGTGGTGAACGCCAACGTGTAGCAATTGCGCGCGCCCTAATCCGCAAACCATCCGTCCTCTTTGCAGATGAACCTACAGGCAACTTAGACTCCAAATCAGGCATGCAGATTATGCAATTACTTCAAGATCTAAATCTCGAACAATGTGTCACAGTCATCCTCGTAACCCACGAACGCTACACAGCAGAACATGCAGAACGTGAAGTAAGGCTCAAAGATGGCATCGTGGTTTCAGATGAGGTAGTCCGCAACCGCCGCATCGCCCGCAACGAAACAGAATTACTAAAATAAACTAACACGCACAGTCATAAATTCCTAAAGTACAAATCAACCCCGTTAAGACGTTACGACGTTAAGACGTGTCCCTAATAAGTATGCACTTCAAAGAAATACAAAAACACATTTTAAAACAAGCGAAAGATTACGAAAAAAAATACAATTTAAAAATAGATAAACAATTCGCCATGTATAAACTAGTAGAGGAGGTTGGCGAATTTTCGCAGGCAGTCTTGATCCACGACAGAAAATCTCGTCCAGAAAAGTTTTTACCTAAAAAAGACAGCAAGTATGAGGTCGGCCTAGAACTCGCTGATGTTATCTGCATGGCCATAGTCAACGCAGATCGCCTAGGAATTGATATCGAACAAGCCATCAGCGACAAATGGATTACCAGGAAAGTCTATAAGAATAAAAAGTCATAAATTCATAACGATAGAAAGTCTTAACGTCATAACGTGTATAACGTCATAACGAAGCTCCGTTAAGACATTAAGACGTTACGACTTATCCCTTAATGAAATTATCCGACCTATTCAACAGCGCACTAGATAGCCTGCTACGCACGCGCAACAGGTCGCTTTTAACGATGCTTGGAATGATTATCGGTATCGCAGCAGTCATCTTAGCTTTATCAATCGGCGAGTCAGCGGAAAAGTTTATCCTAGATCAAATCTCCGGCTTCGGCTCAGACGTCCTCTTTATGGAAAGCGGCACTCTTGAGGGTCAAACTAACAGTCCATCACCATTTGTAGAACAGGTTTTAAAGCATGATGATTACAAAGCCTTAAAGCGCCAATCCTGGGTCGAAGAAGTATCTGGAAATATCTTTAAAAGAGATCTTTTGCAATACCAGGGCAACAACGAAAATGTTCAAGTAATTGGCACCTCACCCGGAGAGCAAGTGATAAGTGATTACAGCATGAAAGAGGGCGAATACATGAGCCAAGATCAATTTGATGGCAGAGCTCGTGTAGCAGTTGTTGGGATTACAATCGAACAAAATATTTTTGGTGAGGGAAATGCAGTAGGACAAAGAATGAAATTAGGGAATACGAATTACCGAGTCATCGGAGTCTTAGACCCAATAGGCACCCAATTTTTCCAAAATTTTGATGAAATGATATTTATCCCAGCCACAACCATGATGGCTCAGTATAGCTATGATACATATCAGTATATGTCGGTTAAAACGCCATTACCTCTCGAAGAGGGTAGATTTCAGCTCGAGGTTTTAATGCGCGACCTGCACAACATCGACAATCCAGAAGGAGATTTATCTAAAGATGACTTTTACGTCTCAACCGCAGAAGATGCCGCCGATATCGTTACTACTATCACCAGTGTTTTACAGATCCTTCTCACAGCAATAGCCGCAATCTCACTTCTCGTCGGCGGAGTCGGAATCATGAATATTATGTACGTAAGCGTCACCGAACGCGTCAACGAAATCGGTTTGCGTAAAGCCTTGGGTGCCACAAACAGCCAAGTACTTAATCAATTCTTGCTAGAATCCGTCATGTTAACTCTAGGAGGTGGAGTTGGTGGTGTTTTGCTAGGCATGTCTGCAGCTTGGGTTGCCATACAAATAATTAACAGCTACCTAGCTGGTTGGGTATTTATGATCTCTGTAAACGGTATCATCTTTGGCGTAGTAATCTCAACAATCATCGGAGTAATATTTGGATACTCACCAGCAAAAACAGCATCAAAACTAGATCCTATTGTGGCACTAAGAAAGAACGAATGATTGACATTACGAATTACGAATCAGCGCGAATTACGAATCAGTTTAAGAGCCATTCGTAATTAGCGCAAATTCGTAATTCGTACAGTATATATGAAAACCCAAGACTTATTAGAAATCAGTTGGCAAAATCTCATCCGCAATCGCAGACGAGCTGCTTTAACGATGCTTGGAATTGTAATAGGTGTGATGTCGGTTATTCTCATGCTTTCTGTTGGTCAAGCTGCAGAGAACTATATCCTTAACCAGATTTCTTCCTTTGGATCAGATCTACTCATCGTCCGCAGTGGGCAGGGTGACGGAGGAGGTAATAGCGCGGGCCCACCAAATATGACGCAAAAGCAAAGCGTTGATATGGACGATTATGAAGCACTTAGAAAAGAGAATTGGGTACAAGCAATTAGCGCCAGTTATTTTTCAGATCTTTTAGTTGAATATCAAGGCGCCAGCATCACTCCTCGTGTGGCTGGTGTTACTCAGGATGAGTTAATTGTTTACAACACAACAATTAAAGAAGGTAATTTTATCTCAGAAGCAGACGTAGATAGTAGTTCGCGTGTAGTTGTTTTAGGTATTGATGCCGCAGAAGATCTTTTTGGTCAGGAAGATCCAATAGGAAAAAGAATTAAGATCAAAAAACAAAGTTATAAAGTAATTGGCATTCTTGATCGAGCTGGCACCCGCTTTTTTACAAATCTTGATAAAGGAATCTATGTTCCTGTTACCACCCTAATGCGAGAATTAAATCAAGATTATGTACTTTCTCTTTCTTTAAAGATAGGAGACACGCCATCAGATGAAGCAAAGGAACGCATCCGCATTATTCTTCGAGATCGTCACAATCTGGATAACCCCGAGGGAGATTTGTCTAAAGATGACTTCTTTATCGCTGCGCAAGAGGATACAGCAGAAACAGCCGGCGTCATCGGCGACGTCCTGCAGGTTCTCCTAGCATCCATCGCTGCAATTTCACTAATCGTCGGCGGAGTTGGCATCATGAACATCATGTTCGTCACAGTCACCGAACGCACCCGAGAAATCGGCCTTCGCAAAGCAGTTGGTGCCAAAGAAGGGGATATACTCGCACAATTTTTAATCGAAGCAATAGTTCTCTGCATCGTCGGCGGTCTTATCGGTGTAATCGTCGGTATCGCGTTATCTTGGAGCGGTATCCAAATACTAAGAGAACTAGAATCAGAAAACTGGATATTTCAGATCCCATGGAACGGAGTAGTCCTAGGCCTAGGAGTATCAACTGCCATCGGTGTCATCTTTGGATACATCCCAGCCCGTCGCGCTGCCAAGTACAATGCAATCAGAGCCTTGCAGTACGAATAAACGATATGCTGAACTAGTTTCAGCATTCAGCAAAAAAAAAGACCCCAGTTTTCACTGGGGAGGAGGGTCGATTCGTGATTGCCAGATTTAGTGTAGGTGCAGGGGGTCTGGCTTATCAGCTTCTTCGGGGAAAAGCTCGATTGCGTGCAAAACGCGTGTAAGCTTCTCCAGAGGAGTTTGCACCCAATTGTCGGTGCAGTGTTGCATTCGGTAAGTCATTTCTACTTCCAGAACCACCTCATAGAAGGGAACTGGTTTGTCATTTTTGCCACAGCCTTTAACGCTCTTGATCCAGACGAAACTTCTTTTTTGGTTTGGTTTCGTGGCGATGTGTTCACCCCAGTAATTTTCTGGAGATTGTAGGCACTGGTGCAATGCTACCAACTGTTTTGCGTTTAGGTCTAGTTTAACGATCACGTGTCACTTTCCCTGCAAACACCGTTTGCTATTGCGATGTGGTACCACCACATCTAGGTTAGTAATCATCATTTAACATAAATCATGTACTTTGTAAAACCTTGTTCTAGCGAGTTGCTGTCAGTGCCTTGCTTTTAGTAATTGTGGATAACTTTCTAAAACCCAGCAAATAACCCGCTTAATTAAGCGGTTTTTCTATTCTTGACGCCTATACATTATATAAGCTATATTATTAGCACTCAAACCACTAGAGTGCTAAACAGCTAGAAGCTAGTAACTAGAGGCTAGAAGCTAATTAAGATATGAACGAAGATCACCTAAAACAAATGCTCGGCATGGTCGTAGAGCAAGTAGTACATACCGGTGAACCTGTTGGTTCTCAGTATTTGGTAGATACTTACAATCTTAAAATCAGCTCAGCGACTGTCCGTAATTATTTCGCAGCATTAGAACGAGCTGAATACATAACTCAACCTCACACATCATCCGGCCGTATCCCAACAGAAAAAGGCTTTCAATATTATATAGATAACCTCATGAAGCCAAAGTTGTTATCTAAAAAGGAGCGTAATGATTTACAAGAAGCCGCAAAAGCAACCCACATCGACGAACGTAACGTTAAGCAATTAGCAAAGTCAGCCGCCGACCTGGCACAAAACGCAGTAGTAATCGGCATCGGTGACATGGATAGTTTTTATACCGGCCTTTCGCAACTTTTTAATCAACCAGAATTTAAAGACTGGAACCGCATCGTTTCCATGAGCGACATCCTCGATCGCATGGACGAAGTACTACTCACGCTCCGGCAAAAAGTCTACGAGCAACCCACGGCACTAATCGGTGACCAATGCCCATTTGGCCCCATGTGCGGCTCGGTAGTCATCTCATTAAAACAAGGCCACATAATCGGCGTCCTCGGCCCCATGCGAATGGATTACGCCCACGCCATCTCCCTCCTAACTCACATACAAAGTTTACTCGACGAAACTTAAATGATCACAGATTAAATGTAGGGATAACCCTAGTGGTTATCCGCGCTGATAAATCATAAGTTGTTTAGAGCGGATAGGCACGAGACCTATCCCTACAAATGAAAATTAATATGAATAATAATCCCAAAAAAGAAGAAGATGAGATCATCGAGCAAGAGTCTCAAGAAATAGTCGAACCAGCAGATTGCGAAAAGTGTCCAGAGTACATGGCTGGATGGAAGCGAGCGGTTGCAGATTATGAGAATCTCAAGCGTCAATCTGACGAAGATAAACAGCATTTCTCCAGTTACGCTCACGAAAAGATGCTTAATGATCTTTTGCCAGCTATCGATCACTTCGAAACCGCACTCAAACACCTCCCAGATACAAAAGATATACCTGAGCCACAGAAAAAACAGATCGATAATTGGCTAGTAGGTATCAAAGCAGTAGGAACGCTCTGGCAGCAAATGTTTGACGAAATTGGCTTAGTAGAAATCTCAACCGAAGGAAATTTCGATCCCGCACTCCACAATGCAGTGAGCCAAGAATCAGATCCAGATCAACCCGAAGGTGCAATCCTAAAAGTAATTCAAAACGGCTACAAGCTAAAAGACACCGTTCTACGCCCAGCAAAAGTCGTCGTTAATTCTAAAAAAACTAATAGCTAGAGGCTAGAAGCTAGCAGCTAGTAGCTAAAAATTATGACAAACATAATGAAATGGTCACCATTCTTTGAACCATACGAGCAATTCGATGATTTCTTCAAAGATAGCGCAGCGCTTTCTGTTTCAAAGCAAGGTTTAATCCCAGCAGTCGACATGTATGAAACAAACGAAGCAGTAATAATCGAAACACCTCTCGCTGGCGCAGACCCTAACAAAGTAAGCGTCGAAGTCGCAAACGGCGACATCACAATCAAAGGCTCATGCGATAGGAAGACAGAGGTGGAAGACAAAAACTATTACCGTCGCGAAATCAGATCTGGCCAAATATTCCGCAAGATCCCATTACCAGCAAATGTAGATTCCGATAACGCAGAAGCAGAGTTTAAAGAAGGAATGCTAAAAGTAACAATCCCAAAACTCGCAGAATCCGAATTTAAATCAATAAAAATTAACGTCAAAAAGGAAGATTGAAACAAGTTAAAAGTTCATAAAGTTCATAAAGTTTATAAAGTGCGGAGGACTACTTTACAAACTTTAAGAACTTTTAACTTTACAAACTTTATTAAAAAATATTAATTCCAATTTAAAAAAATATGAGTAAAATTCTAGGTATCGATTTAGGAACTACCAATTCCTGTATGGCCATTGTAGAAGGTGGTCAACCAAAAGTATTAGAAAACGCCGAGGGTGCGCGCACAACGCCATCCATGGTTGCTATTTCCAAAAATAACGAACGTCTCGTTGGTCAACTTGCCAAGCGTCAAGCTGCCGTCAATCCTGTAGACACACTTTTCTCCATCAAACGCCTCATTGGCCGCCGTTGGGATGATAAAGAGGTCCAGCGCGACAAAGAATGGCTTCCGTACAAACTCGTCCAAAAAGGCGACGGAGTAAGAGTCGTAATGAGTGGTAAAGAATATTCTCCAGAAGAAGTATCAGCAATGATCCTCCAAAAGCTAAAAGCAGACGCAGAAGCTAAAATTGGAGAAAAAATCACCGAAGCCATCATCACAGTCCCAGCATATTTTGATGACTCCCAACGTCAGGCAACAAAAGTCGCAGGCGAAATCGCTGGCTTAACAGTCAAACGAATCATCAACGAACCAACTGCCGCAGCTCTCGCATATGGTTTTGACCAAAAGAAAGACCAAAAAATCGTTGTCTACGATTTAGGTGGTGGAACTTTCGACGTCTCCGTCCTAGAAGTAGCTTTTGATGCCTCCGCAGACCAAAACACCGTCGAAGTCCTCGCCACAAACGGCGACACTCACCTTGGCGGTGATGACTTTGATCAACTAATCATCAAATGGGCTGTGAGCGAATTTAAAAAACAAGAAGGTTTAGATCTATCAAATGATCCTATCGCGCTCCAACGCGTTAAAGATGCCGCAGAGAAGGCTAAAATTGAGCTTTCAACAGCAATGGAAACAGAACTTAACCAACCATTCATCGCGCAAGATTCAACCGGTGCAAAGCATTTAATGATCAAGTTAACTCGCGCCAAGCTAGAAGAGCTCGTTGGCGAACTAGCAGAGAAAACTTTAGAACCATGCAAAAAAGCTCTCGCAGACGCCAAGCTTTCAGCAAGTGACATCAACGAAGTAATCCTCGTTGGTGGTATGACTCGCATGCCTCTTATTCAGCAGGCTGTCGAAAAGTTCTTCAGTAAAAAACCTAACGTCAGTGTCAACCCAGACGAAGTAGTCGCTATGGGCGCAGCTGTTCAAGCTGGCAACCTCCAAGGCGACATCAAAGGCGACCTATTACTTTTAGACGTCACCCCGCTATCCCTCGGCCTCGAAACAATGGGTGGCGTAATGACAAAACTCATCGAACGCAACACCACAGTGCCAACCTCCAAGTCACAGATCTTCTCTACCGCAGCTGATTCTCAGCCATCCGTAGAGATCGTCGTCTTGCAAGGTGAACGCGAAATGGCCAACGATAACCGTGGCTTAGGTCGCTTTACACTTTCCGGGCTCCCTCCAGCTCCACGTGGCGTTCCACAGATCGAAGTCAAATTCGACATCGACGCTAACGGTATTCTAAACGTTAAAGCAATCGACAAAGCAACAAATAAAGAAGCAACTATCACAATCACAGCATCCACAAACTTATCAGACGAAGAAGTTGAAAAGATGAAGAAAGATGCCGAAGTTCACGCCGAGGAAGATAAGAAGAAGAAAGAATCCATCGAGATCAAAAACATGGCTGAAACCATGGTTTACACAACGGAAAAGATGATGAAAGAAGCTGGCGACAAAGCTAATGCTGATGATAGGAAAGTCGTCGAGGAAAAATTGGAAGAACTTAAAAAGATCAAAGACGGCGATGATTTAGAATCAATCAAAAAAGTCTCCGACGAATTAGCAACCGCAGCTCAAAAAGTTGGCGCAGCGATGTACCAACAAGAACAAGCCGAAGCCCAAGCCGAAGCCCAAGCTAAACAAGCCGCAGAACAACCAAAAGAAGGTGAAGCCCCAAAAGAAGGCGACGCCAAAGAAGCAGACTTTGAGGAAAAGAAGGAAGAGAGTGAAGAGAAAAAAGAAGAATCTGAAGAAGAAAAATAATTCCCCCTGCCCCCTTTACTAAAGGGGGTTCTGGGTTATCAAATAACAAATATAACAGCTAGTAGCTAGAGGCTAGTAGCTAGAAGCTAAAAATATATGGCCGATCTAAACATAAAAGCACCCGACGACATCCTCAGAGGGCGCTACGCTAACATGATGCAAGTAATGCACGCTAAAGAAGAGTTTGTACTAGACTTCATGTTCGCACACCCACCCCAAGGCGAACTAGTATCCCGCTTAATCGTAAGCCCTTCCCACATGAAGCGCATCGTCTCCGCTCTGCAAGACAACATCAACAAATACGAACAGCAACACGGAGCAATTCAAGAGGCGGGTGAACCGAAGTTATTGGGAGAAAATAGTAAATAATATCCCGGAGGGACTCCAACATTTTTAATTTATAATTTATAATTTGTAATTAGTGTGAGTAAAGACTACTACCAAATCCTAGGTGTCGAGAAATCAGCCTCGGAAGCAGATATAAAGAAGGCTTTTCGCAGAAAGGCTCATGAGCTTCATCCTGATAAAAAGGGCGGTGATGAAAAGGCTTTTAAGGATGCCAACGAAGCTTATGGAATTTTAGGCGATAAAAACAACCGCGCAAAGTACGACCAGTTTGGCTCTGCGGCTTTTGAGAATGGCGGAGCCGGGCCTGGTGGATTCGGTGGAGGAGGTTTTGGCGGTGGTGGCTTTGACTTTAATCAAGGTGGCTTTAACGTCAACGTCGAAGACTTTAGCGACCTAGGCGACATCCTTGGTGGTATGTTCGGCTTTGGTGGTCGCGGAGGCGGACGTCAAAAACGTGGACGTGATTTAGAGATGGAAGTTGACTTAGAATTTAAAGAAGCAGTTTTTGGCACAGAAAAACATGTAAATATCTATACAAATAGTGAGTGTGAAACTTGTACTGGCAAAGGGTCATCTCCAGATGCAAAAATTGAAAAATGTACTAAGTGTGATGGTAGGGGAAAGGTACAAGCTCAACAGCGCACCATGCTTGGCACAATCAACACAGTAATCGCTTGCCCTGATTGTCACGGTAAAGGTGAAAAAGCAGATAAGCAGTGTAATGATTGTTCCGGCTCAGGCATCCAAAAGAAAGAACGCAAGCTTGGAGTCAACATCCCAGCTGGTATGCAAAACGGCGAAGCACTAAAACTATCAGGCCAAGGCGATTTCCCAGGCGTGGGCGGCAAAGCAGGGGACTTGTACATCAGAGTCAAAGTAAAATCCGATCCAAACTTTGTACGCGAAGACCACAACATCCTCACAATAGTCGATGTGCCTTTCACCATAATGTCACTCGGAGGCAAAATAGATGTAGAAACTGTCGACGGCCCAGTCGTCCTCAAAATCCCATCAGGCACTACAGCAAAATCAACCTTTAAACTTCGTGGCAAAGGTGTGCCTTACATGAGCGGCTACGGACGTGGCGACCATATGGTTACCGTAATGCCCGACGTTCCACAAAAACTTACAAGAGATCAGAAAAGACTGTTAGAACAATTGCAACAAGAAGGAATGTAGATTCCTTCTTTTGTTATCAGAGTTTTCAAAATTGTGGTATAATAAGCTTATATGGATCAAGTCTTGTCTGCGTTGGCAAGTATAGATTGGGCTTCCCCGAGTTGGGATTTATTTGTTTACTTATTTTTTGCAATAGGTGCTTTATTGTATGGGTTTTCTCTTGGTCGCGATCGTATAATCGTTATCTTGGTTTCCATCTACATGGCACTTGCAGTTGTGGGTAACGCACCGGTAATCAATCAATTTAACTTAGCATTCCACATTAGCGATAATATAATTTTGCGCATTACATTCTTTTTGGGTGTCTTCGTTGTTTTATTTTTCCTTTTATCGCGTAGCGCTCTCATCAAAACCATTGGCGAAAATTCCGCACCAGGTAAGTGGTGGCAAGTAATAGTCTTCAGCGTTCTACAAGTCGGACTTCTCATTAGCATTACAATGTCATTTCTACCTCCAGAAACCGCCAATGCATTCAGTATACAAACTCAACAAATATTCATGAGCGATTACGGAAGGTCTGCTTGGCTCATTGCTCCAATAGTGTTCATGTCGCTTAGTCCCCGTAAAAAAGATGATTAAAAAAAAGGACCCGAGAGGGTCTTTTAAGTTTGGCTAGGATGATCTTACCTCTAGTTTGGGTAGTTGCTCAACAGGAAAACCGCTAGCATGTAAGAACTCAGCAACGATGATTTGATTATTACTACAAACTTCTCTAAGATATTCTTCAGGGTCTGTACCCAATAATTGCAATGGATAGATGGTACCTTCTTTCACGATAACATCTAAAACTTTCACGTCTTGGATGTTTCCATCAGGCGTCCTTATAATATAACGACCACCTTTACGTAAAATTGTTGGCATTGCGGGGGATGTAAAGATATAAAGTACTCTTAAGCGCAAAAACGTTCGCGGCATTTCTTCTGTCATGGCAACCTCCGTGACAAAGATCCACTTCTGTAATATCAAAAAAAGCAGCTCTTAGTCAAGCTGCTTAATATTTTGCTTTAATCGATTATTCGAAAGTGACTTCTATCGCCTCGATAACTTCTGCGTAAGTTACATCTTCGTTGGCTATAATGTTCACTAGTGTACCTTCTTCAATATCCATCAAGCTCACCTCAGTTTCTGTATAAGGTAATGGTGGAGTTCCGCTGTTTATTGATTTGTTAAAAGCCAAGTCAAATTCTTCTGGTGTTAGGGGAGTGATCTTTTTAATTATTGTGTCTGATGTTACAACGATTTTTCTTTTGTCTGACACCCCATCAACTTGTTCATCTGTATAGAGATTTTCACCTAATATCTGAAAGCTATCATCATTCTTACTTGTGACCTTGCCAGAAATATTTGATACATTAGGTGGAGCCAAAGAAAACTTTTCTCTTGCTACACTGTATCCATCACTATAACCATCTTCATATGAAAAAGATGAGAATGCTGTATTCAAAAAAGATTCATTACTTGGATCAGCAAGTTTTTTGTTAGTTACATAGGCATTCAATGCAACAATAACTAATGCTGTTAAAACTACAGATATACTTAGAACAACTAAGATATATCGACTTAAAGATTTTTCAGGTGACATATATATTTAATAATATCATTATAGCAAATTATAGCTATTTTGACCTGTTAATTGTTTATTAGAAATGAGCTAATCTTAAACTTTTTATCAAGGATAATGCTTATCCCCATAACAGTGGGGGAGCATAATTGCTAATTCTATGCAATTAGACATATGGATAAGTCAATTTTTTAGCTAAACCTAGGAAAGGATATCGGCTATTGTCTTGACCTTCCTTTAATTATATGCTTATATTAGAGATCGATAGGGGGTTTCCAAAAATGATTTTGGTATCCGTATCGCCTCATGCGAACCTTTGAAAATCTGACAAGAGAACAAAAATCGCTCAACAGAGCGAAAAACAAGGAGAGAAACCATGAACCGTAACCAGAAGCTGCTGTACATGCTTTGCGTGACACTGATCGCAGCCCTCACGGGTTGCGGTGGTGGAGACAATCCTCAGACCATGTCGAATCCAATCGACCCCGGTCAAGACGCTGATCAACCGGATCAGGATACTACTGATGCCGGTCAAGACGGCGATAACACCGACGCGAACTGCATCAAGAGTCTAGGCGGAAGCTGTGACCCTGACGGCAGTATCGATCCTTGCACTAATTTCATTTGCATTTGCGGTAAATGGTCGGATGGCAATCAGCCGTTCGACAACTCACCCTGCGTCGATCCCGACGCCGGCACTGATGCCCCCGAAGACGTAATCGCACCCGACGTTGTCACACCTGAAGAGGTTTGTGGTAATGGCCTGGACGATGACGGCAACGGTAAAGCCGACTGCCAAGATAATGCTTGCTCGGCTGAAGTCGAATGCCAAGACGAGATCTGCGACGGCCAAGATAACAATGGCAACTCGCAGATCGACGAAGGCTTCGAATGCGCACAGGGAACACCTGTCGCCTCCTGCCAAACAACCTGTGGTTCTTTTGGAACCATGCAGTGCAACAATGACTGCACATGGAGCAACGACTGCGTAGCTCCTGCGGAAAACTGCGGCGTAGCTGGCGACGAAGACTGCGACGGCAAGTCCAACTGCGACGACACCGACTGCAGCTCCGAGCCACAGTGTCAGTGCGAGTCACCGACTATGGGCACATCTTGCAACTCTGGCCCGGACACCTATGTCCCCGGTCAGTACCACAATTGTGATCCTAACTATCGTTGCGACTGCAGCTTCTCCTGGGCAAATCCTGCAACAGGAACCTTCAATTGCGCTGTCACCGAGGTCTGCAACGGCCAAGATGACAACAATAGTGGGTTCGCAGATGACGGCCCTGGCATGAACTGCGTCAAAGACACGGTAGACGTTTGTACCACCACGTGTGGCACACTCGGATCCAAGTCCTGCGGCGATACTTGCACCTGGTCTGCTTGCAGCGCGCCCGTCGAAAACTGTTCCAACGGTATCGACGACGACTGCGACGGCAATACCGACTGCGAACAGGGCATTTGCTCTGGTCTCACTGCTTGCCAAGACGAGATCTGCGACGGCCAAGACAACAATGGTAACTCGCAAATCGACGAAACCTTCGCTTGTGTGCAAAACAGCACCAACTCCTGTACCACGTCCTGCGGTTCGCAAGGCACTTCCCAGTGCTCAGCAACCTGCACAGCTGGCGCCTGCATCGCTTTCGAAAATTGCCTCTCCGGAGGTGACGAAGACTGCGACGGCGACTCCAACTGCGACGACACCGATTGCCAAGCACTCCCTGAGTGCCAAGCCATCGACTGCACGAACAACTGCTCAGACCCTCAGTGTGTGAACGCAGTTGAGTGCCACAACTTCGGTACATGCGCCCAGCAAAGCCCCAGCGGCTCTGCATACGAATGCGGCTCCTGGTCGCAAGATAACGTGCCTAGCACCATCTTCCAAATCAAATCCGGCTGTGCAAACTCTGAATTTGATCAATGGGTGATTGGTGGCACCTGGTCCGATGTCAAAGCTCTACACCTCACCGGCAACCACACCTGGAATGAAGTAACGCTTCCGGTGGCTGGTAAGATAAACGGTGGCGGAGAAAACGTCATCTGCCTTGACTCGAACCGCGTATTCATGATCTACAACACGTCCACAGATGGAGTCTTTCTTCAGTGGAACGGTTCTTCCTTCGAACGTCTCATGCAAAGTGAGCTCGATCATTACAATGCGATGGCCCTCTGGGGTTCCGCTGCTGATGATGTCTGGCTTGCTGCGCGAGACGATACCACCGGTGCAGACGTAAAGGTCTTCCATTGGAATGGTAGTAGCGCTACGAGCATGGATGTGAATCCGTTCGCACCCAACTCTTGGAATCCGATGGCTATGTGGGGTTCGTCCTCAGACGATATCTACATCGCCGGCTACTCCTACAACATCTCCGACATGACAAATGTCGACTTCTGGCAAGCGGCTCTGGTTCACTGGGATGGAAAGTCCTGGGCCAAGATCTCAACGCAAACCACACTGAAGTACTTCTCCGGTGTCCACGGTAGTGGATCCTGCGACGTCATGGCCACGGGTTGGCACGAAGGTGGAGTCGAAGGTATTGGTGCTACGTACCAGCGCAATGGCATCTCCTGGTCACTCGAGATCCATGATAACGTAAACACGGTAGCGAACGTCTATAAAACCGCCCCTTTCCAATACGTGCTCCAAGGTTACAAGGAGATGGGCGCGATCGGCCGTGTATGGATGGGCGCGCCTTCTGCAACCTCGTCTGTCAACTGGTCGGATATCGACGAAGACTTCTGGGTACCTGGCGCAACTTGGGCAATCCCCGGCACGACCCCTCAGGTCATCGTGACCGCAGGAAATGGAAACAACGGGTCAGAGATCCGTCGTTCTACTTGTCAGTAAGCGAGTCCTCCTCGTTTAATCGTTAACCCCCGAGTTCTTCGGGGGTATTTTTTTTTACACCCTCATCTGTTGCTAACCGCGACATCTTCTCCCTCGATTATGGAGAAGATAGTATACTGGATGTATGAGTAGTTATCGGACAATACGGACAGACTTTCGTAGGCACTTAAGGAAAAACCAGACGGAGGCTGAACGGATTCTTTGGATATATTTACAAAAACTGCGTTATGCGGAATATATATTTCGTCGGCAGCACTCAATCGACAGATATATTGCAGATTTTTATTGTCCGAAAGTAAAACTAGCTATTGAGTTGGACGGCGGTATTCACGATCGTCCTGAACAGCAAGCGAAAGATAAAATACGCGACGCGACTATTAAAACTCACGGAGTTACAATCCTACGTTTTAGAAACGAGGAAGTAACTGAAGATCCAAGTACCGCTTTAATGAAAATCAGAAAAACTCTAGACAAACTAAGTACGCTTTACTCTCCCTAATCGAGGGAGAGGAATGTCGAGCAAGCTCGACAAGGTGAGGGTGTGGAAAACCAAATCCACTTTAGGTAATTTTGTGCTATAATAAACTCAATTATGAAAAAGCTTGTCATACTTTCGTTAAGCGTTTCACTTTTTGCGTTAAGCGCTTTTATTGCTAGTGCAGCGACCTTCCAAGGTCCACCAACTGGTTGTACTGATCCAGAGGGCACGGGATGTAATCTCGAGGGCGTTATTTGGAATAGGGCAACCACAGCCCCACAGGCACAAAGTGCGAGTTATTATATTAGTGGAAACACTAGGACTGGTGGTAACGCTCGAATAGGTACTGGCCTACAGATCGATAGTGGCGATGCTAATGTTGCTGGTGAAGTTATTGCAAATTTTAATGATGGATCCAATACAATTAAGCTGACAAATGATGGGGATCTATGGATTCAGAGTGGGAAAGCGATATATGTAGATAGCGCAGGTACAGCTGTATTAAATGTAGGAAATTTTAGACCAGGAGGTGGCGACAACATGACAATGAATGTATATGGTGATTTTAGAATCGAAGAAACAGGGGCAAATTTAAACCCTCAAATCTGTCTCGACGGCGACTGTATCACTGCTTGGCCATCAGGTGGTGGAAGCGGAGATATTACTTCTGTAAATGCTGGACTAGGCATAACCGGTGGGGGCACTACAGGTGATGTAACAATTAGCGTAGATGATAGTAGATATGTAAATCAAGCGGGTGATACAATGTCTGGAGTTTTAACAATTAATGCACCTGGGACAAATAATGCACTTATAGCCAATGGTACCGTTGGATCTGGTATTGGTTTAGTTAGCATTTCGAATACAGGTTTAGGCTATGGTGCATATATCGAAGGTAATCAGTACGCTGTTCGTGCAAATTCCACCTATGGTTCAGGTTGGGGTGGTCTTTTCTCAAATAGTTTCGGTGGATCATCTAGATATGCATACCTTGGAGGACAGTCATACTCAATACAAACAACTGGTTACGCCTATATCGGCGGTTCTGGTAATACAATTTGTTTGGGCGGTACATGTAGGAATACTTGGCCAAGTACCGGTACCTCATTACCTTCTTGTGCTGTTGGTCAGGTCGTTGAATGGAATGGCGGCTCTTGGGCTTGCGCATGGGATGATAACTCGGGGGGTGATATTACTGGTATATCTGCAGGTAACGGTTTAAGTGGTGGCGGCTCGAGTGGATATCCAACTTTAAATATTGGTCAAAGTACTGGCATCACAGTCTATTCTGATTCTATTGCAGTTGCTCCATCGTATCGTTTGCCACAAGGTTGTCTAAATGGCCGTATCGCATTAGCCAACGGATCTGGCGGTTGGACATGTGCAAATCCAGCTACAGGCGATATTACAGGCATAGGTTCTGGTAACGGTCTTACAGGAGGTAGCAGTAGTGGATACCCAACTCTACATGTCGGTGCTGGAAACGGTATTATCGTTGCAGCAGATACGGTTTCAGTAAGTACTAGCTATTTAGATGGACGTTATGTAAATCAAGTAGCCAGTGATAGCATGACAGGTTCACTTAATTTGATTACAAACCGATCTGGTAGTACTGGGCAGATCGCATTATATGCCGATGGCGCAGAAGCACTTTGGTACAATGGCACTGGGATGAGTTGGGGGTATGGTGGAAGTTGGAACAAATTTAGTGATCAGGTATATATAAATGATACTGATGATGCAAGTACAGCTACTAGTGATTACGCATTTGCCATAGGTGACGAGGCTGGGGGGCATTTAAGAATGGATGGAAATGAAATTTTTGCAATGAATGGAGCTAATATGACCGATCTTCATATAAATGCCGATGGAGGTAGAGTATTCTTAGGATACTGGTCTGGTGGCACAATGCCATTGTACTTGAATGGTCAGGCATACAAACCAGGCGGGGGTAGCTGGATATCGTGGAGTTCAGATAAACGCACTAAGAAAAATATTGAGGATTATTCATTGGGGCTAAACTTTGTCAGTAAACTCAATCCAGTAACTTTTGAATACAATGGGCTAGGTGAAACTACGGATGATGGTGAAAAATTTGTTGGATTTATAGCACAAGACATTCCAGAAGAAGCTGAATTCATGCTTGTAAATAGGAGTGCTAAACTGCATCCAGAAGACGAGTTTGAAACTGACCTACTAACTGTAGATAGTAGTGAGGTGCAATATGCTTTAATCAACTCCGTTAAAGAATTAAAAGCAGAAAATGAAGAACTTCAAGATCAAGTTCATAACTTAGAAAGTCGTCTGCGAAGACTCGAAATTCAACTCAGATAGCAAACTCAGTTACAAAAATATTCCAAAACCGAAGCCTCCCGCTTCGGTTTTTTGTCATCAAAGTCTTGACAAATCTTTATAATAGTGCTAGCTTAATTAGTCCTTTCCAAACTTTTCTCACAAAAAGAGGTGATATCATGAAGCGTAACACAGTCGTTTTCACAGCAATTTGCATTTTGGCAGGACTCGTTCTAATTGTATCAATTGGAGGGAGCGGAAAAGCAGATCAACCTCAACCTGTATCCAAGTCAAGCGCACCGCAATACGATGTCGAGAAGGAGCTCGCAAGAGCTCAAAAAACTAAGCTATGGCACAAAAAACTTCTCGATGAAGCAGTAGGGGGTGATGAAGAGGGTAAAATGCTTACCAGCTTCATGATGGATAAGGCACAGTTTGTCACAAAAACAGGCCGCATGCTAAATCCATTAATCATCACTTACCCCTCAAAGGGTAATGGCGCAATTCCTGATATCAACTCAGGTTTTAGGGTGTACCCCTCTAGTTTCGGTGACAGGCGACACCTGAGGGTCAGGGAATTAGCTAACTGGCAATTCGAACCAGATCGCAACCTCCTGATGATTCCTTCCAGGTTGGAGTGGACCTATACAAGGCTTTGGGCGGGTGTGATATTCGCTCACGAGCTTCGCCACGTATATGACAAGGTAACCGGGCTAGAACAGAGGTCTCGGTTGGGTAGTGAGGTCTGGCTTTTAGGCGAAATGAGAGCATACACACTCGAGATCAGGTTGCTTAATCTGGCTACTAACGGCAAATTTGCAAAAGAGCTTGAGAAGCTAAGTTCATCTTATGCTGGAGGAAAGTGGATTTGGCCAACAGACGCCGAAGTCATGCAACTGAACAAGTTGTTCAAAAGTATCCAGAGCAAGTCTGAGCGATTCACTCGCAATACGCTATATATGGTCGCATTAAACTTTACTCTTGCCGAACAACACAGCCTGGGGGAGGCTGGTAAAAGGCAAGCACTTAGTTTCATTCACAAAATGAACTCACGATAACTCTTTGCACCCAATATTACGGGTGCTTTTTTGTTATATAAACTCTTGTCATCATCTTACTTTAGGTTTAAAGTACCTTTGTTATGCTAAAACTTTGGAATACTGAATCTCGCACGCGCGAGGCTTTTGGTCCTATATCTGATGACGAAGTCCGCATGTATTCTTGCGGTCCCACAGTCTATAACCGCGCTCACATCGGCAACCTGCGTGGCTATATAATCTGGGATGTCCTCAGGCGTCTGCTCATATCTGATGGCTACAGCGTCATCCATGCCATGAACATCACTGATGTAGGTCATCTCACAGACGACGGGGATGAGGGTGAAGATAAAATGGTAAAAGCCTCAAGAGAGCAGGGGAAAACAGCTTGGGATATCGCTAAAGAATATGAAGAGCTATTTAAAAAGGATGCCAAAGATCTCAACATCGTTTTACCAGAGCCTCCACTTCTTTGCAGAGCTACAGAACATATTAAGGAACAAATTAAACTTATACAAACTTTGGAGGATAAAGGCTATACATATATTACAAGTGATGGTGTCTACTTTGATACTTCAAAATATCCTGAATACGGTAAACTATCAGGTCAGCCACTCGACGAAAAACTAGCCGGTGCCCGCGTAGAAGCCTCATCAGAAAAGAAAAACGGCACAGACTTCGCACTTTGGAAGTTTAGCTACCCAAATGGCCGACCATTCGACTCCGCTCAGGATGATTCTGCTACGCGTCGTCAAATGGAATGGGAAAGTCCTTGGGGCTTTGGATTCCCAGGTTGGCATGCAGAATGCTCTGCTATGGCTAAAAAATACCTTGGTCAACCTTTTGATATTCACACTGGAGGAGTCGATCACATTCCTGTTCACCACGAAAACGAAATTGCTCAAAGCGTCTGCGCTTATAGTGTACCGCTCGCAAACTTTTGGATTCACAATGAATTTATAACAGTCGATGGCCAAAAAATGAGTAAATCACTTGGCAATTTTTACTCTTTAGATGATTGCAGAGAGCATGGCATCGATCCGCTAGCACTTCGCTATTTCTACCTCGGTGCGCATTATCGTCAAAAACTAAACTTTACTTGGGAGTCTGCTCAAGCTGCTCAAAATGCACTGAATAAGCTTAGATCAACAGCTCGTGAATGGGATGCGCCTTCAGACATCAGCTTAGAGTATGACGATCATTTCATGGCCGAAATTATGGATGATATCAATACGGCCTCTGCGCTTGGCGTCCTTTGGGACATGGTCAATGACACCGAGCTAGACTCAAGTGTCAAATCCGCAACTCTAAAACGCTGGGACGGAATTCTAGGCCTTGGTCTAACTGAATCTATCGCAAAACCATTAGAAATTCCAGAAAACGTCACAGCTATAGCCGATCGCCGCTGGGAAGCTAGATCCAACAAGGATTGGGATGTAGCAGATGCTCTCCGCATGGAACTAGAAAACCTCGGCTGGCTAATGGAAGACGGCGACAACAACTACAAACTCAAACCCAAAAAATAAAATCGAGCTCAGCTCGACTCCAACATTGGTAATTCTCATTCGAGTCTGACTCTGAGGGCTCTTCCCTCAGAGTCGAAGACGTAATTGTCCTGACCCTCGAAGCTCGATAGAGCGTAGTGGGTTAATTGGTAATTGATTACATTACATCCATTTCTTGTATTTAAAGAAGGAAAGCATCGCAAAGCATCCTCCAAGCATGATTCCAATCAATATATAAAATCCATATTCATGCTGAACGATTGGCATATTTACTGCATTCATCCCAAATATTCCTGCCAAAAGCGATAGTGGAAAAACAACAAAAGATACAATCGTCAAAGTCTTAATTATTTCATTAGTTCTAAAATCACTCAAACTCTGATGAGTTTCGTGAAGTGCATCAATAGTCTCCTTTTTTAACAAAAGTCTGTTTTTAATATCTATTGTGTCATCAATCAATTGTGTAAAGTAAACATCTAATTTTTTATGATTTTTAAAGCTATCATCAAAGTATTTTTGTAGTTTTTTCAAAATATCATCTTGACCTTGTACTGCTTGTCGAGCTCTAACTATATTTGTTTTGACTCTAAGTAAGTTCTTAATAAATTCACGTTTATAATCTTCAAACATTCTATCTTCGATCTTTTCAATATCAGTTGTCATCACTCGAAGTAGAGGATATGTGCTTTCATTCAAGGTATTTACTAAAAGATATGTTAGTTTGGGAATATTATCGACATTAAGAATGCCAGAGCTAAAATCACGAAATAATTGCTGCAAATCAACTACCCCTGTGATGTCGACTGTAATTAAACGATTCTTTAAAATGAAAAAATTAACCTCAGCTGTATGAATATCCCCATTTTTATTGTTATAAACCGGATATTGTAGCACCATAAAAGCATAATCATTCCTATATGCAATTTTTGGACTTTGAATCGGTGGCCCTACATCATTAAGGTCTATGTCATTAAAATCAAATTCATCCTTAAGATATTTTAAAGATTTTGTATCATTTTTTCTTACCATCATCCAATCAATTTTATTGACTTTTGATGATGAAATACTTTTCGGCGCCCCTGTTTGTGCCATAGTGTAAGTATAGCATAGAAAAGATTCTCAGTTAAGGACAGCTCGCGAGCTGTCCTTACTGTAGTCATAGCTAAATATATGCTATACTTACCGCATCCACATATGCAGACGCAAGCGGCACAAACAAGCGGTGACGGCAAAAAAAGCAAGGGACTAAAATTGGAAATGCCGGCCATCCAAGCAATAGAAACTCCTGTAATACCACAGAAGGAAATTTCTGGTATCAGAGCAGACGAAATAGCTATCGCCGAAGCAGTGGCGGCAAATAGTGTAGAAGTAGAAGAAGTTAAGGCTTCCAATGGTGAATTTGTATCAACCCTCAAAGCTGTAAAAAAACCGATTGCCGAAGCAACAGATATTGAGCGTGATCCGGTGACAAAGCTCAGGGAAGAAATTAAAAAAGCGCTGGAAGCTGATCTCTGGGAAGTTGATAAAAAAACAGGAACGATTTCAGGAATTTATGGAGAGCTTCCTCCAGATGTAAAGCCAATATTTAATGAGAGGGGAGATCAATTAGTTGATAATGTAGTTTCTCAAATAATTATATGAGTAAATTAGGCAAACTAGATCCTACGCAATTGCAGTCAGATATTAAAGAATGGCTAAGCTTAATACCAGGTGTAAACAAGCCATGGCTCGAACAAATGGCTACTCTTAAAAAAGATAAAATAATGCAACTTTATAACCAGCTGACACGCGATCAAAATCTATAACACGTCATGATCTTTAGCACTTTAGCGGCCTTTCAAATAGGCCTTACTACACAAGCCGAGGGAGGGCTCACAGTTAGTTCGGTTGTTTTTAATCCCTATGTAAGTGGTTTGCTATGGCTGCTCTTTTTGGTTGGTATAGTTACGCTGAGCATTGTACTTGTACGCCGTTTTCTTCACCTTAAAGTAAAATTTAAACGATCAAACGAAAAAATTGTTCTTCGTGTAAAAGTCCCTAAAGAGGTCCGTCGTGAAGATGTAGAACAGCAAAAAAGCTTACAGCAAATGCAAGAACTTATTGGTTTTACTGAGACCATTTTTCAAACAATTGGATCCATGAGAGCCGACAGGGGTGTTAAATCTTGGCTTAGTGGTCGTGAGGACGTTTTAACCTTCGAAATGGTAGTACACAAGAGTTTGATCATGTTTTACGTCACTTGTCCTATTAAGCATCGCCAATTCGTAGAATCGCAAATACAAGCTCAATACCCACACTCATCAATAGAGGATGTAGGAGACTATAATATCTTCTCACCAAAAGGCGTTGCACTCGGCTCATATTTAACTTTCAAAAAACCAAGTTTCTTCCCCATTAAAACGTACCAAAAGATGGAGTCAGACCCAATGAATACCATCACCAATACACTCTCAAAAATTGCAGATAATGACGGCGCCGCTATTCAGTTCGTAGTTAAGTCTTCCTACGCAAAGTGGCGTAAAGAGGGTCTTCGTATTGCTCGTGCTATGCAGCAGGGTAAAAAATATACAGATGTGAGCAGTGGCGGAATGCTAGGCAAAGTCTTAAAAGAAGCAGGTGAAATGTTGAGTGGCGGTAAAAAAGATGGTGAGATTAAAGAGCAATATCGCTTGTCACCTTTAGAAGAGGATATGATTAAGGGCTTAGAAGAAAAAGCCTCCAAAGCAGGTGTTGATGTGAATATTCGTGTCATTACTACTTCTGAATCATTTGAAAATGCTAAACGTTATCTTGATGATATTTTAAATGCTTTTGGGCAGTACAATATCTTCGAATATGGTAACTCCTTTAAGGTCACAACACCTCGCGATCAAGAACGGTTAATATCTTTTTTTATACATAGACACTTTGATCCGCGTTACGGCTTAGTTTTAAATAGCGAAGAATTATCATCTTTGTGGCATTTGCCATTACCATCCACCGAAACTCCAAAAATCGATTGGCTTCTTTCACGTAAAGCCGTACCACCATCAAATCTCCCACGTGAAGGAATTTTACTGGGTCTTTCCAGCTATCGCGGTCATACTTACGAGATCAAAATGAAACAAGAGGATCGCCGTCGTCACTCATATATCATCGGTAAATCTGGTGGTGGTAAATCTGTTTTCATGAAGTCCATGATCAAGCAGGATATTGAGGAGGGTAGAGGAGTCTGTGTGATGGATCCTCATGGTGATTTAGCTCGTGAATGTATCGAATACGTACCAAAAGAACGCGCAGAAGATGTTATTTATCTCAATCCAGCAGATTTCGATAGGCCAATGGCTCTAAACATGCTTGAGTATGATGAAACAAATCCACAGCAAAAAACCTTCGCAGTAGAGGAAATGCTCAAGATTTTTGATCAACTTTACGACTTAAAAGCAACTGGCGGGCCAATGTTTGAGTATTACATGAGAAACGCAATGCTTCTCCTCATGGATCACCCCGAATCAGGATCTACTCTTGTCGAAATACCAAAAGTCTTGGCTGACGATCAATTCCGCGCATTCAAACTCAGTAAATGTAAAACCCAGAGTGTAAAAGATTTCTGGATTAAAGAAGCTCAAAAAGCAGGCGGCGAGGCATCACTGGCTAACATGGTCCCATACATTGCCTCCAAACTTACGCCATTTATTACAAATGACTTCTTGCGTCCTGTAATTTCCCAACAAAAATCCAGCTTCAGCTTCCGCGAAGCTATGGATGATGGCAAACTAATCTTTTGCGAGCTAAACAAGGGAAAACTAGGCGACATGAGTTCATATCTTGTAGGTATGATCGTTGTTGGTAAAATTTTGATGGCCGCCCTAGCTCGTGGTGACATGGATCCATCAAAACGTCGCGATTTCTATCTTTACATCGATGAGTTTCAAAACTTTTTGACAGACTCAATTTCCGCAATTTTATCCGAAGCTCGTAAATACGGTCTCAACCTTACAATAGCTCATCAATTTATCAGCCAACTTGCACCAAAAGGTGATACTGCAATTCGTGATGCTATCTTTGGTAATATTGGTACAATGTCATGTTTCAGAATCGGTGCCGAGGATGCAGAATTTTTAGAAAAAGAATTTTCGCCAACATTCACCAAATTTGATTTGATGAACACCGAAGCTTTCACCGTTAACATTAAACTCCTTATCGACAATACTGCTTCAAAGCCTTTTAATTTAATGCCTGTAATGCCACCAGAGGGAAATAAAAAACTAGCAGAAATGGTAAAAGAGCTTTCAAGATATAAATATGGACGCAAAAGAGAGCTGATCGAAGCCGAATTACAAGAGCGTTACACAGAGATTGATCGCATGGTAAAAGCCGAAGCCAGAGCAGCTCGTCCTAGCAGTAGATTTGACTTTTAATGTTTCACGGGTAAACTGAAAGTGTGTTACAATATATTTGTGGATAAGTAAAATAATTATCCACATTTGACACAAACAAAAAATATGTCTACAACGCCCCAAGATGCTGTTAACGAAGCCGATATTAATGAAGTACCGGCTGAAGATATTCAGCCAGAAGTAGTATTGCCTCCAAACCAAGAAGAGCAAGCCGAGGATCAATTGGTATTAAATGCAGTTGATACAAAGCTAACCCTAGCTCGAAAAATGATTACTAACCTCAAAAACGAGATTAGTAATTTAGAGCGTTTACTCTCTTCAGACGCTGAATCTGCAGATATCGAACAGTTTATTAGAGTCCAAGAAAACGCAGAAGGAGAAGATCTCTTACATCCAGCAAATGATGGCAAAATAGTAGAGGGTGTATTTGATGGTCAAAACATGATTGGTTCTGATGGTAAGACATATATAGTACCGCCAAACTATGCCTCCAAGTCCAAACTTGTCGAAGGTGACATCATGAAATTAACAATTCAGCCAAACGGAAGCTTCTTGTATAAACAGATTGGCCCAATCGAACGTCAGCGGGTTATGGGTATACTAACCAAAGACGAAGTCACAGGTGATTGGAAAGTCATTGCTGAAGGTAAAAAATATAGTATTCTCACAGCATCGGTTACATACTTTAAAGGAGACAATGGTGACGATTGTGTTGTACTCATACCAAAAGCAGCCCCATCCAAATGGGCAGCTGTCGAAAACGTGATCCACAGAGCATAGCCGTAAAAGTGCAAAGTCAAAACTATAAAGAGTAAAAAAACTGGATTTAACATCTGGTTTTTTGTTTACTCAACCATACTAAATCTACTCTTTAAAGTTTGCACTTTAAACTTTTGACTTTAGTTAGTCCAATAGGTAATCTTACGCATAATGTTACATGCTACAAGTTACATGCTACAAGAATATATATGAGTAATCTAAGTAGAGTTTATCGCCCAAAAACATTTGCCGATCTCAGTGGTCAATCTCAAGTCATCGAGACTTTAAGACGTGAGGTTGAACAAAAAAAATTAGGTCATGCCTATTTGTTTTCTGGTCCTCGAGGAGTTGGTAAAACAACTGTTGCTCGAATTTTTGCCAAAGCAATCAACTGTGAAGATCATAAAAAAGGTGAACCTTGTTTAAAATGCAACTCATGTATACGTATAGCTGATAGCCAGGCCATTGATTTAATAGAGATCGACGCAGCCTCGCACCGCGGTGTAACAGAGGTGCAAGAATCAATTATTGATCACATCAAATTTGTTCCAGCTAATCTTAAGTACAAAGTGTACATCCTCGACGAAGCCCACATGCTTACTGATCACGCCTGGAATGCTTTGCTAAAAACCGTAGAAGAGCCACCTGAATATGCTGTCTTTATTTTTGCTACAACCGAACGCCACAAAGTACCAGCAACAATCGTCTCCCGTTGTCAACGTTTCGAGTTCTCAAGAATCAAACCAACAGAAATTGTAGAACGCTTAAAAGCTCTCTCTGAAAATGAAAAAGTAGAAGTCGACGATGAAGTTTTAGTAACAATCGCAGCAAAAACAGAAGGATGCTTACGTGATGCTGAAAATCTTTTAGGGCAACTAATGAGTTTAGGTGAAAAAAAGATTACACAAGAAATTGCAGCTATAGTCATTCCTCCTTCTCAAATGCCAATTGCAGCTGAGCTTTTAGAAAACGCCTTGTCTCATGATGTAACTAAAGTCTTAGAACGTATAGATGAACTCGAACAACAAGGCGCGTCACTAATTCCACTGTTTGATGACCTTATTACAGCAACTCGTGAGCTTCTTATAGCTAAGAACGTTACAAAGCATGCTGATGAGCTAAAAAACAGCACAGAGGCCGATAAAAAGCTCGTTAGCCTCGTTGATATCGCTGAGACTCCAACGCTCGTACAAGCTTCGCATATACTCATGGAGCGCAGACGTGAGGCCAAGCACGGTATCGACGCCCGCTTCGCTTTAGAGCTCGGTCTCGTAGCTATCGCAACTCTATCAAACAACGGTTCAGGTCAAATTAATCAAACCCAAAGTTTTAACCAACCAAAACAAATAGAACCGCAACAATCAGCTCCAGTTAATGTCCAAAATGAAGTTAAACCGCCAGACGTACCAACTCAAGCCGTACCAACAAAAACTTTTGAAGTAGTCGAGGAGCCTCCAATCGCAACAGACACACCAAAAGTTGCAACAAACTCATCCTCTATAAGAATCGAAGACGTCCACAGAATCTGGAAGAATTTTTTGCAGCAATTCGAAGATCATAAATCTCTGCTTTTTATACTCAAACCCAGCAAAGTCGTCAGCGTAGTAGATAACCGCATATTGCTAAGACTAGAATTTGCTTTTCATAAAAAAAGTTTAGAAAATGCTAAAAACAAACAGTTGATTGAGAATGTTTTATGTAAGCTTTTAGGGGTAGACCAACTCACAATTCAAGGCACTGTCGATAGCATTCAAACTGAAGGAACTGATGCCCCAGCCCAAGCAGTCGCCGCAAAAGATACAGCAAATTCAATTATCAACGCTTTTGGCGGAGAGTTAGTAAATTAAAAAAAGTCTATCAAATACTCTTGATAGACTTTTGACTTGATAGACTACTGAAGAAAGACATCATCCGGCATTACCCAACTTGCACCTGTAAGCGCATTACAAGATTTCGCCTGATAGCCAGCTTCCTCTGGGCTCAAATACGACCAAACGATAGTCTCAACAATTGTACCTCCGCCTGTCTTACATCCTCCAACTTCACTATAAGGGCAAGTCTCAGCGCTAAACACTCCAGCTCCTTGGCAATTAAGAGTCATCTGCTCTGTTGTCCAAATAGATCCTATGTAGTCTAGGCATGTATTTTGGTCAATAACACCACAACTTCCTCTAACGCTCCCATCACCACCAACTTCCTCAACAATATCCATGATCTCATCCTCATCCATTTGCTGATCCTCTGATGCACCTGGTGTGCACCCTGCACCAACTAAGAGTACAGAAAAGATGAAGACTGATAAAAGTAATAAGTATTTTTTCATATAGACAATTAATAATCTTATATTAATTTTAACATATTAATCTGTCTGTGCCACGTAAATCATAACAATGTTCCTAAAAACAAAAAAAACGCCTTAATTTAATATCTTGATTCAAATCACAATTAGTATGGCAGTGCCACGTGACGCGAAAATAAAAACGCCCAGTTTTTACTGAGCGTTTTACGTGGTTCCGAAGCAGGGATTCGAACCCCGATAGACAGATTCAGAGTCTGTAGTCCTACCATTAGACGACCTCGGAATATTATAAATCTTTCAATGTATCTAAGAATTCTCTTCCTTGCCCCGATGGTCAGATTCTTGTAGATCCGCCTATGGCGGAGACGACCTCGGAATGTGTGCGTATATTAATAAATTTATGCTAATCAGTCAATAAGTTGTATTAATTGACAAATATTCTCTATCATCATAACCTTTTTATGTTCTTTGATTTGCCACTCTCACTGTGCTCACAAGGTGCATCCTGAACCATGAACCTCCATCACATGTATTGGATGTGTGAATTGGGCAAGCCCGTTTGGCAACCGGTAAAACCCTCACAGTGATTTGGACGGCGAATAGGCGCCGTGGGCTATGACGCGTTTTGCCTGGAGTTGTGTCGCAAGACTTTCTCCGCTCCTAAGGCAGCGTTTCATTGGATCTTTGGGGAATTGGCTAAGGCTCGAGCCAAGCTAGGGGCGTCTTCCTTTCGCGCCGCTATTACCCACCGATCCCTCTTTTCTCCGCAATAATCTGCGGATCTTTTTTTAGTACTGAAACTAAAAAATTGTACGACGTACGATGTACAAAGTACGATTTCAACGTCCAGTCTCTGGCATTTTAACCCACTTATTTGCATTCATATGCCAGTCTGCCGGATCAGCATCCTGAACTTCGTGCCAAAAATCTTTTGCAACCTGGGTATGTAACTTTTCGTCATGGATCATCTGTCTAAATACCTGCCATCTTTTTGGTAACTGGTGACCCCTTTCTATTAATTCTTTAATTTCTAATTCAACATCCAAGTTATCTGCATCTTTAACTAATTTTGCTTCAATGCATTCTCGCTTTTCATAAAGATGCTGAACCTGCTCAAAATCTTCTAGAGATGTATCTTTCAAAGTATCATTTAAAGCCCTGTCCTCATCAGCATCTACATAGACTTTCTGAATATAGGAGTGATCCGAAACTCTTGTCTCGCACAAATCATGAGTAAGAGCCATCTTCATAATAAGGTTCTCATCACAATCACCATGCTTTCGAGCTAAAATCAAAGCCAACCACAAGACTCTTAGCGTATGTTCCATGTCATTGGCACAGTCAACTCCCAAATGCTGCTTCCAGCCCCTATCCACATTCCGCAGACTTCCAAGCTCAAATAAAAACTCAATATCTCGTTTGTAACTCATATTTTAGTATTTAGTATCTTGTATGTAGTATTTAGCAGCTTCTTAAGCTACTAGTCGCTAGTTACTTTATTAGTATTGTCGACTTGATGCAAGCAAGTTATCATACTCGCATAATCTTTAAATTTGACTTTTTTCTATGAAAAAACCTTTTTATTTACTTATCCTAGGATTCGCATTAGTCACACTAGCTGGAGGTTGTATTGAGTACGAAGTACTTGGTGATAACGAAGGTGAAGAAAACCAATTGGACGCAGAACCAATGATTGTTACAGAATCCGATTTACCAACTGAAACATCCACATCTACCGACGAAGCTATAATAGGCGGGGATAGAGATAGTCATGGTTGTTTAGCTGGAGCCGGTTATGCATATTGCCCATCCATGGAAAAATGCGTACGTGATTTTGAAGAAGACTGTGAAGAACTTGATGAAAATGGTTTAACACAAGTTTTTGATACTGACGATGAAAATCTAGCCGCATCGGGTACCATCGCTTACATCAAGGCATCTGATCACTATAAACAAAATAACGGTAGCCAGATCTACATCACAAAATTTGAAGCACAAAATGGTACAGGTTCTTACACTGTTTCTGTAAACTACAAAGCCAACGTAGATAATAAAGTTTTGCGCATGACAGCTACACTAACAATGGAAGATTGGAATATCACAGATAGCACTCTTGTCGAGACTCCAATCCAAAATCGAACTGCTAACGAATGTGTCGATGCAGATGGCAGAGTAGTAGATACAATGCAGGATGGTGCCTGTAAAAATCTCGAAGCATACATTGGTAATATTTCAGATCGAGAGGAACCAAACATTTGTTGTAAATAATTATGAGCTTCTTGGCACTACTCAGTGCCCTCGTATCAGTCCTTGGAGGGGCAATTGCAGACTCACCAGCAGTGGTTGAGCCTGCTTTTGCTTGGCCTTTGGACAATATTACTCATCGCTCTCAACTACTAAACTTTGGCATGTACATAACACCAGACCCAGCTAACAATCCAATAGATCCACCCGAACGCTGGACAGGTTATCACACCGCACAAGATATCGAGATTTTTCCAGATGAAATAGATAAAGATGTTGTCGTATATGCGTCTTGCAACGGCCCTGTAATATTTAGAGGCGAAGTTAATGGTTACGGCGGAGCAATGGTTCAATCCTGCAAGTTAAATATGGAGGATGTCACAGTGCTCTATGGCCATATAGATCCCAACCGATTCGAAGCCTCTATGGATCAAGAACTAAAAATAGGGGATAAACTCGGGTACTTAGGAGCACATAAAACCCGTGATGCAGGTTACAACCGTAAACATCTCCACTTTCAAATACATCGCGGCCCAGACATTGCACTCCGTGGATACGTCTCCCGCGCAGAAGAATTACATGCATATATAAACCCAATAGAAATTATAAAATAATAATCTAGCAAATCCTTGATTGTCAATCATGGTAAAACCTAGTTCAAATTAGAATAATCGGCATCAAGCCGATTTTTCTTTTTAGTTTTATATCTGATATTTGTATCTTAATTACTAATTAGGTAAGATTTGTGACATATGTATCCAATCATCGGTCTTGTTGCATCAAGCGGCGCAGGAAAATCCACACTTATCATGGAGCTCTTACAAAGATATCCAAAGCTAGCCATCGTCAAATCATTCACTACGCGTGAACGCCGTGGGATAGATGATGATTTTTTCTATGAATTTATTACTAATGATGAACTACGCCAAAAAGAAGCTGATGGAGATCTAACCCATGTATCAGAATACGCTGGCTGTCATTACACTAACGACAAAACATATCTAAACAAATTATTAGAAGAAAAAGTAGGCATCGCCGCTTTAGTTGAATCAGGAGTCCGCTTTCTTCGCGAGGCAGGCTATAAAGTCTATATGATCAAAGTAAAACCAGAAAGCCATCAAGAATCAGGTGATGTAAAACGCCTCATGGCAGATAAAGAACGCGAAGCAGAAAGTTTAAAACCAGATCTAGAAGTAATCAACTCTCACTCTCCAGGCGGCAAAGGAAAAGCCATCGATCAAATTTCAGAATTTTTAGATACTATAATCTCGTAAAATTACCTTAGTATCTTGTATCTAGTATTTTGTATTTAGCAGAAATATGGATCATCATGAAAAGCCCATCAAAAACTTTACCGATCTATACGGATGGAGAGTCGGTCATGAATTAGTAATCATGGTGTACAAAATAACAAAGAACTTTCCAAAGGAAGAAATATTTGGATTAACAAGTCAAATGAGAAGATCTTCAATTTCAATTACTTCAAATATCGCGGAAGGATTTAGTCGAAAAACCGCAAAAGATAAAAGTCATTTTTACTACATGGCGAAAGGATCGAATACAGAACTTCAGGACCAATTATATGTTGCAAGAGATATTGGCTACATAGATAACAACGTCTTTCAAGAATATTTAGCAAAAAGCATCGAATCCCTAAAGCTAATTAATTCTTTAATAACATCATGCCACAAACACTTTACCTAACAGCTAGATACTAGATACAAAATACTAGATACTATTTTTGCATTTGACAGGTCCGTGCATTTTTAACACATTGTATATAGCCAAGGAGGAAGCATGCAGCGTTATACGGCGATTTTTTGTTCATTGTTCTTTTTAAACTGTGGTGCAACTCAAGCGATAAACCCCAATCCACCCAAAGAATCTACCGGCCCACCGACAACCAAGCAGACACAACCCACGCATGTCTCTTGGGTCGAAGTTAAAGATGGTTACCAATTTTGGAGTACCATCAAGCTGAACGATAGAAACGTTGCTCTTATCGGAAACGAATATTGCCCGCCTTGCGTGGTAGTCAAAAGTTGGTGGGAAGAAAAAATCGCCCCACCAGGCTGGCAATTCGTCTACTGGCGCCTTGGTCATTCAAACGATCTCTTATCACAGACTTTCAAGGATATCTTCCGTGATCTTCAAAAGAGTGAAACTCTTAAACTTCCATATTTGAGTATCATCGAGGATGATGCCGCCGATCCCACCAAGTTGAAAGCTATCACAGCCACATTTGGCAACCTTACAGGATGCACTCAAGATGCCAACGAATTCCTCATCATGTATCCTCAAGGCACCCGCCATTTCTAGAATCTCCGCAATCGCGGAGCTTTTTTATACTCTTTATTGATCTCTGCTTGTAGTTTATAGTTACTTTGTTATGAGCATAAAACTACTATCATGGAACGTAAACGGATTAAGAGCCGCAATCAAAAAAGGCTTTTTAGAATGGATGCAACAATCTGGCGCTGATATTGTCTGCTTGCAAGAAACTAAAATCTCTTCACCAGATCAATTACCTCACGAAATCGTCCACCCGGATGGTTATTCAGTTTGCTGGAATTGTTCAACCGAAAAGAAAGGATACAGCGGAGTAGCTATCTTTAGTAAAACTGAACCCAAAGAATTTATCACTCAGTTCACATATCCAATTCTCAACAAAGAGGGTCGTGTCATCGGTGCCGACTATGGCGATTTTATCCTCTTCAACGTCTATTTTCCAAACGGTGGCATGGGTCCACATCGCTTAGAGTATAAGATGAAATTCTACGATGCTTTCTTACGTATGATTAATTCATACAAAAAGAAAGGCAAAAAAGTAATTTTCTGCGGTGATGTTAATACTGCACATACAGAAATCGACCTCGCTCGCCCAAAAGCAAATGAAAAAAATACAGGATTCTTACCAGAAGAACGTGCTTGGATAGACAAAGTCATCAAAGCTGGTTACATCGACACTTTCCGCAAATTCAACTCAAAACCAGATAACTACTCATATTGGGATATGAAATCTCGTGCCCGCGATCGTAACGTAGGTTGGCGCATCGATTACTTTTTTGCAGACAATAAACTTGATACTAAACTAAAAAAGGGATTTATCCTCCCTGATGTAATGGGTTCTGACCATTGTCCAGTCGGTCTCACTTTAGACGTTCGACTTTAAACGTTTGACTCTGTTATAATAAACTTATGAATACAAAAAAATACTTACTAACCATCGCTGCTTTTAGCCTCATTGTTACTTTAGGCGCTGGTTGTAATCCATTCGCTAAAGATAAACCCGAGGAAACTGATCCAGTGGTAGCAGTCGAAGATCGCGTCGCAGACGATACTGATTATGGTGATCCTCAAATGGCAGAAGACACAGCTCTATCAAATCCAGCAACTGTTTATTGCTTAAGCCGAGACGGGGAATTCACCATGGAAAAGACTCTAGCTGGTACCACAGAGGGTTATTGCAAACTAGACGATGGTACAGAATGTGAAGTTTGGGCAATGTATAAAGGTGAATGCGGCGATCTAGAAGAACCAGAAGAAGAGGAAGAAGATGAAACCACGACTTCAACAGATGACGGCACAGAATTAGATGATGATTTAGACACTTCGACTAGCACAGCAATGGAAGAAGAAGAAGAAGAAGAAGATGTAAGTGCTGTCGATCCAGACGAAAAAGATACTGAGAAGAAAAAGCTTACAGGTGATATTGATATTGCAGTTAAACCCGGCGAAGAAAATGGCGAAATTATCATGAGCTGGGACACTCACGATCTAAACGCTCCTAATGGTTATATAGTCATGCTTTCCGGCTCAGACAATATTTCCTATCCCAACAAGTACTATCACGAATTAGAACGCGAAGAATCCTATTCTTTTACTTGGATAGATCTTAACGTCGACAAAGAGTATTACTTTCGAGTATGTATTAAAAAAGGGGATGGATGCGGCACCTATAGCCCAACTATAAGCACATATCCTAAGTCAGAAGACATAGAATAAACCCGCAGCCTATATGCTAAGTTATAACGATAAAAACATGCGAGCCGATCTTTCGGCAACAGATCGCATAACACCCCGCGAGATAATGGATGCTCGACAAGCTCTGATTAAGCTACACAAAACAGGGGAGCAAGGTTGGCTTCAGATTTTAGACGACAAAAAACACATTGCAGAAATTAAAAAAGCAGTTAAACAATTTAGTAAATTCAAGCACTTAGTTGTTTTAGGAATTGGTGGTTCAGATTTAGGCGCTCGCGCAGTTTTAACCGCTCTAAGGTCAACTGGCAAAAAAACTCAAGTCCACTTTGCAGGTGACACCACAGACCCAGATGAAATCGCGGCAATTTTCGATGCTTTACCCTGGAAACAAACCGCTATCAACGTCATTAGCAAATCCGGAGGTACTTTGGAGACGATGAGCGTCTTCTTTGAAGCCAAAGAACGCTTAGAGCGCGCCGTAGGTGTAACAAAAGCCGCTAAAGCTATAATTTGTACAACCGACCCAGAGCAAGGCGCATTGCTCGATTTTGCTCGTCAAAAAGGTTACGCGACTTTACCGGTTCCACAAAACATTGGCGGTCGCTTCTCTGTACTAACTTCTGTCGGCCTTTTCCCAATTGCAATGTCCGGCATCAGCATAGATAAAATCTTAGGAGGTGCTTCAAAACTCAGAGACAACTGGATGAAATATGGTGGTACGTCACACATGATCGATCAATTCGCAGCTGGGCATATTGCTCACTACGCAAAAAAACGAAACATTCATGTATTGTTCACTTACTCAGCAGCTTTAAAACAATTAGGTTTTTGGTACCGCCAAATCTGGGCAGAATCGCTTGGTAAAAGTAAAACCACAGGCCCAACTCCAGTTGCAGCCCAAGGCCCAACCGATCAGCACAGTCAACTCCAGCTTTATCAAGACGGCCCAGATAACAAAGTCTACACTTTTTTAAACGTAGAAACTTTCACCTCAAAACTCAAAGTTTCTAAATCTATTAGCAAAATAGATAAACTCGCATACGCCAAAGGACACTCATTCGCTGATTTGATCCACGCCGCACTACAAGGAACCTCAAAAGCTCTAATCGATCAAAATAAACCAGTTGGAATCCTAAACCTAAAGAAAATTGACGAAGCCCCTATTGGTGAACTCATTATTTTTTACGAAATCGCAGTAGCTATGGCTGGCCTTATGCTACATATAAATCCTTTTGATCAGCCCGGAGTAGAGGATAGCAAGCACCGCGTAGAAGAGCTTTTGCAAAAATAGCTAACAACTATTAGCTAGTCTATGTTATAATAAATTTGATTATCTAATTATTTCATTTTACATTAATGAATTATGCCAGCAAAGAAGAAGGCTCCAGCTAAGAAAAAGGCTGCGCCAAAACAAGAAAGTTCACATGGTAAAGGTATACTTGCTGCAGGTTTAGTAGCAGGTGCCGCTTTAGCCTTTGGAACTGCATTTTATTTAAAAACTCCAAAAGGTAAGGCTATGCTTAAGCAGGCAGAGAAAAAAGCTCTTGGCATGCAAAAGAAGCTAGTCGCCGAGCTCACTAAACAAAAAAAGCTTACAAAGGAAAATTACACAGAAGTAGTTTCTAAAGTAATGGCATACTACGGCAAAACCAAAGACATCGCCGCAACAGAAGTCCCAGAAGTACGCGACTTTCTCTTAAGCAAGTGGAAAGACGTTGAGAAAGAATACAAAGCAACAGCAACCACTGTTAAGAAACCTACAAAGAAACCTGCTAAGAAAGCAAGGAAAAAATCCAAATAGTTTAGCTCTAAAACTAAATAAAAATCAGCACTTCATCTGGGTGCTGATTTTTTGAATAATACAAATTTGAAACATTTCCAGAACATACGATGTGCACAGGTACACAATGCAAGCCAAACACCTATTTCATTTTTGGTATTGCTGGGAATATTACCATTTCCCCTAAGTTTTTGTGAATTGAATCTCTGCAAGCTTTTTTGAAGTTTTCGTTAGTGTTTTCGTTTAGATATTTAGCGACAGTATAAAGGTCTACAGTTTTTACCAGTGCAATTTGTTCTCGTTTTGCTCCAGATTTGCATTTAGTAGTGAAGTCTAATGTTCTTTTTGCTGGATCTGTAAACCTCTCTGCGTTGCCAAATAGTATTCCAAAAGCTTTCTCTTCTATTTCATCCCTTGCGTAGTCTGCATTTAATGCGTCTTGCAGTTGCCTAAACTTAGTAACACTTACGTCCTTATTATCTTTTCCTTCACTTTCGCCGATGTATCTATTATTTTCTGGACTTGTAATAACTTGATCCATTTCTAGATCACCGTCATCATAATTTTCAGCTTGGTAACCCAATATTGTTAGTGCTTTTATTATTGCATTTTCGAGTGGTTTAGATTGTTCAAAAAGTAAATCTTTTAGTTTTGATTCTTCTTCTAGTTTAATTTGAATCTGTTCATTTTCTTCTTCAAGCTTTAGAATTTTTTTACTATTTTCACTCATTGTGTTCTGCAGTTTTGCTTCGTTTTGGCCAATAAACTCTTCCTTCGCAACCCATTCTGGTGGTTGAGTTTTCTCTGAATCATTAGAAAGTTTTCTGTCAACTTCAATCAAACATTGAACTAAATTATTTCCAAAGGCTAATCCTACCTTGTTCCAAAATTCTTTTTCTTCATCGTTTTCGTCCGTTTTGACTTCTGTGAAGCTATCTTCGTCAAATTTCACCATCGGGAGTGTAACTAAGTGCCCAGCACCAACTTTATAAACAGCTCCCAATACTTTTGTTTTCACTTTTCCGGTAAAAATAATTTCAGCTTCATTTGGATCTTCTATGTAAAGATTATATTCTAAATAATCTTTGAACTTAGCGTAAAAATTCCTAAATGTTGAGCTTCCTGAAAACTGAACATATTTCCCTGAAGCTGAAGTTAGCGTACCTATGTCAGTTGGTAGGAAATTATAGTTACTGTAGTTTTCGGTGCTATAATTACTTTCTGATTTCCTTGGCGAAGACACTCCATTTGCAAGGCACTTCTTTTCCTCTTTAGTTAAGAAGACAAAAACAGTTTTGCCTGCATTCAGATGGTCTTGAACTTCCTTTTTTAAGCGGGACATTTTCTGTTTATATGTTGTCGATGCTTGAACGTTGTAACACCCACTATCACTTCTTGTGAACCTTACATAATCTCCTATCGGACATAACGCGTTAGGTGCGATCAATAGAATATCAGCATCCATTAATGATAGATCTCCGTAAAAATCTACACAATTATCATTATTGCCAGGTATTTCGTATCCAATTGTGAATATTTGTTTACTCATATTTCCAGTGATCTCCTCTATAAAAATTAAATTTATAACCTTTGCTGTTTTTGGCAGTAAGTAAAAATGTTATGTAACTACTTTATATACGTATAACCCAAAAATCTACAAAAAACTTTATTTATTCTTCACTATTTCCAATTTCTCCCCCTTAACATCAATCACAACCTTCGATCCTTCATGTAGCTTATCCTCAATAATCTGTAATGAGAGCTCGTCTAAAACTAAATCTTGAATAGCTCGTTTCAATGGCCTTGCACCATATGCTGCATCATATCCTTTATCCGCAATAAATTCTTTAGCTTTATCACTAAACTCAACAGCGATCTTACGATCAGCGAGGCGTTTCTCAACATCTTTCAACTGTAATTCTACAATCTGCTTTAAGTGATCTTTAGATAATGCATGAAACACTATAGTTGCATCGATTCTATTTAAAAACTCAGGACGGAATGATTCTTTAAGTAAGTCTAAAATTCTTGTTCGCGTTTCCTCATTATTAATCTCATCTGATGATCCTGTCTCACTAAAGCCAACTACACCACCATGTGCGCCATCATGCAAGATTACATCTGATCCTAAATTAGACGTCATTATCACAATCGTATTTTTAAAACTCACAGTTCTACCTTTGCCATCAGTCATTCTGCCATCATCAAGTACTTGGAGTAGGGTATTGAAGACCTCAGGATGAGCTTTCTCAACTTCATCAAGCAAGATAACCGAATATGGCTGACGTCTAATTCTGTCAGTAAGCTGGCCACCTTCGTCATATCCAACATAGCCTGGCGGCGATCCAATCATTCTAGCGATTGCATGCTTTTCCGAATACTCACTCATATCCAAGCGCACAATTGCCTGCTCACTATCAAACATAGCTTCAGCAAGTGCTTTTGCAAGTTCTGTTTTACCAACACCAGTTGGACCTAAGAACAAGAATGATCCAATCGGACGGTTAGGTTCTGCGAGTCCTGCTCTAGATCGTCTAATCGCATTTGCTACAGCAGTCACAGCCTCATCTTGGCCAACAACTCTTTTATGTAACTCACTTTCAAGTTTAACTAACTTGTCAGCTTCTGTTTCTAACATTCTTGAAACCGGTATCTTAGTCCAACGATTAACTACTGTCGCAATATCTTCTTCAGTAACAGCATCGCGCAATAATCCACGTTTTCCTTGCATCTTCTTTAATCTCAACTCATGCTTTTTTGATTGCTGTTCCTGTTCTGGAATGGCGCCGTATCTGATTTCCGAGGCCTTATCCAAATCACCACTGCGTTCTGCAATTTCAGCTTGATTCTTCAAATTCTCAATTTGTTTCTTCTTTTCTTGTATCTTAGTCAAAATATCTTTTTCTGCATTCCATGCCAACTCTAATTCATCAGATTGTTCACGATTCTCCGCTAAATGTCTTTCAACCTCTTTAAGTCTTTCTTTAGAATCCTTATCATCTTCTTTCTTTAAAGATCTTTTCTCAATCTCAAGAGTAATCATTTCACGCTTTAATCTATCTAAATCCTCTGGCATAGATCCTATCTGCATACAAAGCGCAGAAGCGGCTTCGTCGATCAAATCAACAGCTTTGTCTGGTAAAAATCTATCAGAGATATAACGGGTAGATAATTTCACAGCCGAAATCAGCGCAAGATCTGTAATTCTTACACCATGATGTACTTCATATTTATCTTTGATTCCACGCAAGATTGTAATAGCATCATCTTCAGTTGGTTCCTCAACCATAATTGGCTGAAATCTGCGCTCTAAGGCAGCATCCTTTTCGATGTGCGTTCGATACTCTTTTATTGTTGTAGCACCGATAGCACGCAATTCTCCGCGCGCAAGAGCTGGTTTGAGTAGATTAGATGCATCAAGTGCACCACCTTCTCCAGTAGCACCAGCTCCAACTATAGTATGCAACTCATCTATAAATAAAATAACTTTGCCTTGGCTGTCTTGGACTTCCTTAATCAACGCTTTTAAGCGTTCTTCAAATTCACCTCTAAACTTTGTTCCAGCAACCAAAGAACCAATATCAAGTGATACCAAATCTTTATTCTTCAAAGACTCTGGGACATCACCCGAAACAATCCTCTGAGCCAAGCCTTCAACTATCGCTGTCTTACCAACACCAGCTTCACCAATTAACACTGGATTATTTTTAGTACGCCGTGACAAAACCTGCATCACACGTCTAATCTCTTCATCACGTCCAATAACTGGATCAAGTTTTTCCTTTTTAGCAAGGTCAGTAAGATTTCTTGAATATTTTTCGAGAGCCTGATATTTATTTTCAGGTTCTGGAGAATCAATAACATTATTACCACGAACATCTTTTAATGCCTTCAGGATCGTATCTGTTGTAACCGCATGATTATTCAAAACTGCTGAAACCTCGGATGGATGATCGACTAATGCCAAAAGCAAATGTTCTGTAGAGATATACTCATCTTTAAAATAACTTGCAGCTTTTTCTGCCTGTACTAAAACTCTAGTCATATTTTGACTAAAGAAAATTTGACCAACTCCACCGCTATGAGTAGAGGAGACCTTTTGCATTTTTTCTAAAAGCTGTTCCATCTGTCCGGTTAATTCTGCAATATCAACTTGTAGCTTTTTTAAAATAGATGGCACAACACTTCCTTCTTGCTCTAAAAGCGCCAAACATAAGTGAATTGGCTCAAGGGCGTGTTGGCCATTTGTCATGGCCAATTGATGTGCGTAGGCCAAGGCTTCTTGGCTTTTTGTAGTAAAATTTTGGGGTATCATATTATTAGCACTCTATTCATGAGAGTGCTAATATTATTACCATATTCAAAAGTGCATGACAAGTCTTTGCTTATTACGTAGAATTAGGATTAATAAATTCAATTGTGTATAAACCTATGCCAAAAATGAAAAAAGCTCGCTTTGCAACAACATTATTCGCCTTTCTAATATTAACCTTTGGTTATGCAACCTACGGAATATTATCCAGTGATTGGGATATCACAAAATTCTGGGCTGTCGGAATCGGTATTAGTTTTGCCTTTGTGTATGTTTTTGTAATGATGGGCCGTGTATTTGGATATGGAAGATCTTTCCTTGCTATGACCGGGATCCTAGCCGTGGTTGGCTTGGCATTATTTCTAAATGGGATGCGTAGCTGGCCTTTTGGCATGGTATATCATCATGATATTTTAGGATGGAAAATATTAAAAACTGCTTGGCCTATTCCTTTCTTCTGGGCAGCTCTAATCGGAGGCATTGTCACAATAAAAAAACCATCCGAAATTTCAGTAGATCCAAAAGTACTATTTAGTTGGGCTTTTGATGTTGCGCTAATTACAATGATTCTTGCTATCGTTATAGAGCCACTCGCTTTTATAACCAGAGCAACAACATGGGTGGTCCCTGGAGCCATCTTAGGAGTACCTCTTTCTGCATTCCTTGGCTGGTTTATCACTTCTTTTATTGCAACCTTTGTAGCAATTTTAATTTTACGTCCTTGGACAAAGAAAATCGGATCCATCCACCACCTTTTGCCTTTATCATACGCTGCTTTTTTTGCATTAACTTTTATTCTCGCTACAAAAGTTAATGTCGCTTTAATACAACTTCTTTCTGCTATTTATGTAATATTTTTCTTACTTTGGACGCTTCGTGCCGGTAAACACCAAAATCCACTATTGACTGTAGAGGCTGATAAAAAATAGTTATTCCTCATTGTTTGGAACATCAATAATTTCGAATTTCAAGGTCGGTGCAAGTAATGGCAACACCGGCCTTTCTATATTAAAAAACTTATTGTGATCACTGAATCTAGTTGTGATCTCACCCTCTTTATCCTTTTTTACAATTTTCACGATTTGATCTCTATCATTAATGCAAAATGAAATTGGATAATTGCCTTCTTCAACTTTATACAAAGTAGCAAAATTTAAACAATTATCTTTTGCTTTTTGTTTGATATCATACTGAGCTCCCTCATCAATACCAAACGATTGTAAAGTATCACCTGTAGCAATCATTGACTCAAAAAACGATCTTCCAAATGCACGAATTGTCTCATCATTAGTCATCTTCCAAGCATCTTCTGGCAACCTTGCATAAGCTGTTTCCCCAACAATTATCATTTCAAATGTCGCCTTATCATCAACCGTAACCATTGCCTGCAATCTTAATGGCTTAACATAATCCAATTCACTATATAATTTACCCTCGGCATGGGATTCTGTAATTATCGCCTTGAAAGTTTTAGCGTTTTTGAAATTTTTAAGAGATGTTTCAAGTCTAGCAATTTTAGCTTCATAAGTATCTGGATCCAATTTATGAATCGGATGAATGTAGGGAGCGTCACCATTCTCCATTGCGCCAAAAGTGTTATCTGCGGAATTTGTACTTTTATTTACATACCAAAACCCTGTTGAAACAACTACAATAAAGGAAAGAATTGGCAATAAAAGAAAGTAATAATATCTATTTGTCATATTTATTTACGTGTGATTTTTAAAGAGATCGTAGTTGTTGTAAGTCCATTTCCTGCTGAGATTGGCACATCATGAACACCAGGATCCATCAAAATAATTGCATCAAACGTGCCTCCCGGAGCATCAAAAGGAGCATTCATTATATAAACCTTTTCTTGATCTGTTTCCCCAACAATTCTAAGTTGTTCTTCGTTAATTGTCGCAGTTAAACCTGGTTCAGTAATATCTAACATTGGTATACCCAATTTAACTTCTTTTTTAGTTTCTACAACCGGTTCGTCATTTAGCCCTAGATCCTCACACCCAGCACCAAAAACCATAAACAGTGCAATAATCAATATCGCAAATGAAATCGGACTAAACACTTTTAATAACTTCATAACTTTTGTATCTAGTATCTCGTATTTTGTATATAGCAGTTTTTATGTTGCCAGATACTAGATACAAATTGCTAAATACGAATACCATTTTACCACACCCCTATCAAAAACGCATTTAATCAGCTAAACTAAAAGCATATTATGCCAGGAATCCTACACATCGTTGCCACACCAATTGGTAACCTCAGCGATATTTCAAAAAGAGCTGTCGATACTCTTGCTACCGCAGACCTTATTGTTTGCGAAGATACAAGAGTTACAAAAAAGCTTTTAACAGCTTATAAAATCAATAAACCAGTTCAATCATTACATCAACATTCCGATGCCTCAAAGATCAAAACTCTGGTCAATAAATTAAAAAAAGATGAAAGCATTGCTTACGTAACCGATGCAGGAACCCCTGGTGTAAACGATCCAGGTGGTCACCTCGTTGCAGCAGCTTTAAAAGAAAACCTTACAGTTGCACCAATCCCCGGCCCATCAGCGCTAACCGCTGCAATTTCTGTTTGCGGATTCCCCATGGAAAAATTCACCTATCTAGGTTTTGCTCCAACTAAAAAAGGCCGCCAAACATTTTTCAAAGATGTTATGCAACGAGAAGATGCAACTGTCTTTTTTGAATCAACACATCGCCTAATAAAAGCCCTAGAATCCATGAACGAAGCAGGGGATAATGATCGACTAGTTTGCGTTGCCAGAGAACTCACAAAAATCTACGAAACAATCTACCGCGGATCCCCCGAAAAAGTCCTCATCGACGTAAAAAACTCCAGCGCCAAAGGCGAATCAGTCATTATCATCGCACCAAAGAAATTTAAGGAATAATTATGTCAAACATAATTTCAGCTGATGAAATTAAGAAAACCTTACCTAACTACTCACCTGAATCTGTAGAAAAATTACATTTGGAATCTACTAAAATTGCAGACAAGCTCTTTAAGCAAGGATTGAAAGACGATCATATTAAAGAGGTGATTTTAATGTGTGGAGGTGCCGCCTCTGGAAAGAGCGAATTTGTTTCTGAATATTTGACGGAGGAAAATTATTTAATATATGACGGAACTCTTTCTGAACCAGAGGGTGCTAAAGTAAAAATTAGAAACTGCATCAGGAAACACAAAAAAGTTTCTATTTATGCTGTGCTACCAAATGATATTAGCAAAGCGTTCGTAGCTTTTCTGAACAGAGACAGAAAATTTAGTGATGCTCATTTTTATAGAACGCATACAGGGTGTCGAAAAACCCTTTTATTCGTTGCCGAATCCTACCCAAATGTCAAGATTAAAATACATGAGAGTATCTTTAAAAACAACGACACTTATTTTGTAAAACTTAAATTTAGCAATAAAAATGAGCTTATCAAATACCTAAAAGACAAGCAATATACAGAACAAGAACTTTTGGATATAATAAATTCAACTTAGATTATGAAAAGAATTAAATTAATAAGGAAAAATCCAAATAATCCGCAAATTAAGGCTTACTCACGAGCAATTGAAAATGGATTAAAAAGTCAACATGTTGTACCTAGAGACACTGGGTGGGCAGTAAAAAAATCAGGTGCACAAAAAGCAGGTAGAATTTTTGATACTCAAAAAGATGCTATTATTTTTGCGACTAACACCGCAAAAAAGAATAAAGCTGAAGTTTTTGTACACGCTAAAAATGGACGTATAAAGAGAAGAATCACAACTAAATAATGAGAAAAAAGGAATAAATATATATGCTAGCTGAAACAATGGACATCTCTATCTTTTTCGCCAGACTTTGGGGTAGCTTTTATATAATCTTTGGAGTTCTTTTCATCATCACAAGACAGTTAGGTAAAACTATCGAGATGACAGATAACAAAGCTTTTGTGATAGCAACCGGTTACACATCCATGATCATGGGCCTAGTCACCGTCATCCTACACAACATCTGGGTCGCCGACTGGAGGCTCGCAATCACAATTATTGGCTGGTCAACTTTAATTAAAGGTATTACAAAAATTGGTTTCCCGGAACTAATCCACAAACAAGCACAAAGATTCAAAAAAAATCAGTGGCTTAGCGCTACAATAATTATTCTCATGGGTGGATGTTTACTTTGGATGAGTTTTGTATAAAAAAAATCCTGCAAGTGCAGGAATTTTAGGTCAGCCGTACGCTAACCCATCAACTATCTCGAAAGTACCATCTCCCTTTCGCCACAATTCATGATTTGGAGTATGCCCAGGTCCATCGACACAGCCACCGTCTTCATTACACCAAACTTGAATCCCACCATGTGGCGCATTTTTGCTAGATGAGATCTTATAAAAAGCACCTCGATCTAGTGCGTCAAAAAAGCCATCCGCTCGACTACCCATTTGATCAAGCCACTTGATCACTTCTTCAATCATCTCAGGATCGACATTACTGTTGATATCTCGCATCTTCGCAAACTTACTTTGTTCTGCCATCTCATCCTCCCTTAAAGCAGATGACTTGGTGCCGAGATCTGGTTGTTTTTAAGAAACATCCTAAGATTCAAGTAAGCTAGCTCGCCCATTGGGCCAAGTTCAACGTTAGGCGAAAGGTCAACTAACTCAGTTGAATAAGAAATGTCAGACGCGATCGCTTTACCAACCTGTGTCACAAGAGTGTCGAATCTGTTGCGCCAAACATTTGTAGATCCAAAGTGTTTTACGCTAAACCGCACTCTTTTACACTCATCCATCACTTCACGAATGGTTACCATTTGAACCTCCTTGCTACCACCTGCGTTGCAAAAAAACGATCAGCCTTGAATAAGCAAGCTTGCCCTTTTGCTTTAACTGTATATCATCAGCAAGTTCTAATACTTCTTTTAAAGAAATCTTAAGATCTTCCATGAGAGCAATATCGAATGCCTGCATCCTATATTGAAATCCAATTTTCCAGGCTTCGGTTGCTAAACTATAAGTCTTTGAATCTTTGACATTTTGCACCACTTTGCGAACATCGCCAATGGTTGCCATCATCTTCTCCTTGAAAGAACTAAAGAATTAATAGCATTAATAAGAGTAAAAGTCAACATTACATGCTATACTAGTTTCATAATATTAGTTAATCGTATATAAAAAAAATATGAACAAACCTCAAGAAACTCAAAGTTATAATACCAAACCCAGCAATTACTCAAAAGAAGACAAATTCGGTTACAAAGGCTGGATGAATTCCGATTCATTCTTAAAAAGATCATTTGGAGTCTTTGGATATCAAATGGTGGCAGGCTGTATGGTTCAAGCTGTGGTAATGGCAATCTTTCTATTCTTTGCAGTTATCTTTGGTGGTTTCGGCGCATTGATGAGCAACTTCTAAAACAACGTCATTAATACATCATAAAAACCATCACTCTTGATGGTTTTTGATATATATACTATTCTGTCCTTGGCTCTTTACCACGGGGAGGGGATTATGTGGCTCACATTAGCAGACGTTCAAGAGGCGATCCGTAGCAATCCTGAAAACGTTGTTGTGATACCAACCAAGCTTCAGTGTTGCGAATGCAGATTAGTATTTCGCACAATTCGCAAGTACTGTCCTCAATGTCATAGCTTGAATATCAAACCAACTTGCAAAAGCAATATTCCTCCAAGCTAGCCACGTCACCATCCATCATCGGATGGTTTTTTAAATAGCAAACAACCTTTTAATAAAAAAAATGCCCCAGCAATGCTGACGGCAAGTAAGAAAAAATGGAAAAGAATTATTTACATTCTATCCATTTTGAAAAAGCTTCCATATCCTCAGATGATGGCGCTCCACAATTGGAACACCCCTCTATCTGCGAAATATCATCACACAATGGAAGGACCTACGTCTGATGCTAACCGAACGGTTTCTGCCTCCAATGGGCTGTTATCCTTGCAAACCTCGCATGCAGCTCCACGATTTATCTCTCTTCCGCAAACTCCACACCTCATATTCAACTTCTTTTGCTAGTAGCGAAATGATGTTGGCTAACATATCAAAATAATGCTAAACTGTCAACAGTAATTAATGGTTTTATGCTACGACTAAGACTTAGTACTAAGACTTATAATTTATGAGGGGCAAATCAAAAAAGAAGATCAACTATCTACCGATATTTACAGCATTCATTCCACCAATGATTGTTTTTGCGATTCACATTCTTGCAATCAACTTTCAATTCTACGCCCTCATCCCAAACCTGGATGTTCCTATGCACTTTGTTGGGGGAATGGCTATCGCAGCTTCTGCAATTCAACTCATCAATTTTTTCGAAAAAAACAAATTTGTCACCTTTAACTCTCACTGGTTACGAGCCTTTATTCTGGTCGCACTTGTCTGCCTCGCAGCATCAATCTGGGAAATGTCAGAATTCTCTGCAGATTTATTCTTAGGCTGGCACTTACAATATAGTTTATTCGACACAATGAAAGATATGATCCTAGGCCTAACCGGCGGCATAGTAGTCATCATCTCCTGGGCCTACGGCAAAACCCACAACTAACTTTTTTTAAAACGTTATACTGAACTCGTTTCAGTATTCAGCAAAAAAAAAGGGCTCCGATTGGAGCCTTTTAAGAAAGGTAGTTTATGCTACGAGAAGTTTTTTCTGTAGCTCATGCATCACCTTGTCGTACAACCTACTAGCACTAGCTTGATCTGCTATTGCATAGATTTCGACATTGCCCGGCCTTATGAACTTGCAAAAAATCGAATCGCCAAACTTTAAGATGTACAAGCCATTCTGTTTACCGTAACGAACGACGAAACCATCGGTAACGAGTACTACCGTTGGGTTGAAAGGCAAAGAATATAAGTAACAATAAAAAGCAAAGATTCCCGTACCAACATCCATCGTAGACAGTTCCGACTCAATCCATGCTGCTTCCATTCTTCCTCCTTTAGAATCTTCCTATCAGCTGTTTCGTGAGATGCGGCCTATGGAACTTAAGTGTTTCATGAAGCTTGGTTCGATATTTCTCATCCGGAGCCACAACGTCAGCTCCACGAAAAAGAATCTTCGCCATGCTATCGCTACATTGTTCTTTGTCTGCGATTCGTTGTAACACGTGATGAACCCACATTTCTGGATTTGGCTTACTTTGCGTCAAACTTAACCCCCGATCGTTGACAGCTAGTTAGAACCTATAAGTGTAAGACATTTCGAAAGGACAACTAAACTTAGCAAAATTCTAGCTTTTTGTCAAGGGTATTACCGTTATGACTTTTAGAAGTTATGACGTTTGACTATTGATGCTATTTCGGGTTATTCTAGCTACATTATGAGTGAAAAATACTACGTAACAACGCCAATTTATTACATAAATGATAAACCACATATTGGCTCAACTTACACAACAGTTGCAGCAGATATCCTCGCACGAGCTCATCGCCTAAGAGGGGATAAGACTTTCTTTCTCACAGGTACAGATGAAAACAGCCAAAAAAGTGTCGAAGCCGCAGAAAAGTCTGGCAAAGAATTAGACGTGTATTTAGACGAAATGGCAACAATTTGGGAAAATACCTGGAAAGAACTTGGCTTATCTTTCGACGACTTCATCCGCACCAGCGAAGAGCGTCACCACAAAGCTGTCGAAAAATTTTGGAAAGCTGTAGAAGCATCAGGTGATATCTATAAAGATAAATACGAACGCCATTACTGCGTAGGTTGCGAAGATTTTAAAACCGACTCAGAAGTCAACGAAGATGGCAAGTGCCCGCTTCATCCAACTAAAGATCTCGAACTAGTTCAAGAAGAAAACTACTTCTTTAAAGCATCTGCATATAAAGACGACATCCTTCAACTTTTCCATAATCAACAAAATTTTGTTCAACCCACAAAACGCCTTAACGAAGTTCGATCTTACGTTAAAGATGGTTTTGCGGATTTTTCAATTTCTCGTGAATCCAAAAAAGTTTCTTGTGGCATCCCAGTCCCCGGCGACGATTCTCAACGAATCTACGTCTGGTTTGATGCTCTCATCAACTACATGTCCGCAGTAGGCTACGGCACAGACGACGAACTCTTCAAAAAGTGGTGGCCAGCCAATCTCCACCTTGTCGGCAAAGATATAATCAAATTCCACTGCGCCCTATGGCAAGCAATGATCATGTCCGCAGCCAAAAACGATCCTCTCCTACAAAATGAGGATGGAACCCCAAAACTCCCTGAACAAATTTTTGCTCATGGCTTCTTCACTATCGAAGGTCAAAAGATGAGTAAATCTTTAGGCAACGTTATCGACCCACTGGAACTCGCAGCCGAATATCCTTTCGACGTAATCCGCTACTTCTTTTTCCGCGAAATCAGCTTTGGCAACGACGGCAACTTTGACCGCGCAAGAATCGCCGAGCGCTACCAATCAGATCTAGCTAACACCCTAGGCAACCTAGTAAACCGCGCAATCAACATGAGTCGCAAATACTTCGACAACAAAGTCCCGACGTTAGACGTTAGACATTTGACGTTAGACATTGAAGATACAAGTTGGGGTGGGCAAGAAGCAGTGCAAACGTTGTGGCAACAAGTAGACGAATACTACGCAACCGGTCGCATAGACTTAGCCCTAGAAGCTATCTGGAACGGCGAAAACGCCTCTCTAATCCTCGCAAACCGCTTAGTCGAGGAAACACAACCATTCAAACTAATCAAAGATGATCCCGAAAAAACAGCCCTCGTCCTCTACACACTCCTCGAGTTCCTACGAAATGTAGCCTGGATGATCGAACCCGTAATGCCAGAAGTCTCAAAACAGATAATCTACAGCGTCGGCCAAGATCCCAAATCCGAATTAAGCCAAAATAATTTCGCCAATCTCAAAAAGTGGGGAAGTCTAGAGCCTAGCTCCGATCTACCAGAACCAAAAATATTGTTTCCGAGGTTAGGGGAGTAACAATGTACTCTTGACACATAATCCAACTTATGTTAGTTTGGTTTATCCTTAAGTTCCTTAAAATTAGCTCAGTAAAGGAGAAAAATCATGGTCATGGATCCCGGACTAGTCCGCTTTTGGATGGACTTTGGACACCTACCTCTGCGCATCTTCCTCTATGGTAATGATCAATTCGAGGTGCTTCCGATTGATCAAAGATGCAAACTGGTACTGCTCAGAAAGAAAACTCACCCGTATTTTGCACTTCTGCTTGGAGATATGCCTGGCCATTATTCTGATGATTTTGGACCAACGGACAGTTGTAGACAATCATCTGAAAACTGGGCGGGCGGTGATAAAATTGTAGTATCTCTAAATAGAAAACCCGGAGATATTTTCCAAGATCACAAAAGTGAAGACTATAGCTTTGCATGTGGTTGCTGTCATGGAAGATGGTTAACAAAAGGCACTAATTTCAATTCCTGGGAAATGGGAGCGAAAATTGTCGAGGTGGGAAAACCTCAAGGAATAAATACCATCGTGTGCAAGAGTCCATTGTGGTTTTTCCCTGATAGTGGAGTGCCTAATCAATATCTCAGCACGATCTTCGTTGACACTACAAAATTTGATGAAATGAAACAGATTCAACCAGCGATCGCACTTTTCGACGAAATGATCAAACTGGAAGAAAACGGCAAACCTCTTAGCTCTCTCTGCGGGAAATAATCCTGATTACAGGTATTAATATCGTACACTTGTTGACCTCCACCCGGAGGTTTTTTTCTTTCCATATGCTATAATCTAATAAATATCGCGTAAGCGACTCCTACATTGGTAATTGTTAATTCGTAATTGGTAATTATTTAGTTATGGCCCTATTCAACATAGTCCTCCTATTAATCCTCCTCGCCTTCGTCGGCCTCGGCCTCAAAGACGGTTTCATCGTCTCACTGGGTCGCATAGTCGGAGCAATCATCGGCTTTGTAGCGGCACGCGCTTGGTATGTCGCGGCTTCACCGCTCTTAAGCTGGCTCATGCCCGATAGCTGGGCAAAAGTACTAGCTTTCCTACTCATCTTCATGCTCGTAGATCGCCTCATGGGCTGGATCTTTGGCGCGCTCGATAAAACCTACGATTTCCTCGCCAAAATACCTTTCATGAAATCCGCCAACCACGTCATCGGCGCAGTAGTAGGCCTCATCGAGGGCATAGTAGTCATGGGTGGCGTAATCTGGGTCATCAAAGCTTTCAACATCCTCCCATTCGCCATTCCCTACCTAAACGGCGCCCCGGTTGCCCGCGCAGTCTATTACATCTTCATGGGACTCCTGTGGGTTTTACTTTAACATCTGAACCCTGATTCACTTGATTAAAAAGATTCCAAGCCGATTTTCGATTTGAATGATTTTATTCCAATAGTAATCATGTTAATATGGGCGAGAATCAAGTTTAATCAAGGTTCAGACAATTATGTTAATCGATACTCATTCCCATCTTCACTTCGCAAAATTCGACGAAGACCGCTCCGAAGTCCATGCGCGCATGGCAGATTTTGATATAAAAAACATCACAGTTGGCACTGCAGTCACAACTAGCCGTGACGCTATTGCTTACGCAGATAAAAACCCGGACACATGGTGCTCCGTCGGCTACCACCCAGAACACGTCACAAGCGATTACGAAGATGAAGATGAAAAAGGTGCTATGGATGAACCATACAGCATCGAAGCTCTAGAAAAACTCGCAAAATCCTCGCCACGCGTCCTTGCAATAGGGGAGTGCGGTTTAGATTATCACCGCCTCGAAGAAGATTGCGAAGATGTCGAAAAAGGTAAAGCAGATCAACAACGTGTCTTTCAAGATCAAATTAACCTCGCAGCCAAGTTAGATAAAACTCTAATCGTTCACATGCGCGACGCCGAAGAGGATATGCTCACAATGATAACTCGCGCTCGCGCCGAGCATCCAAATCTCCGCATTATCATGCATTCTTTCACTAGTACCTGGAAACAAGCCCAAGCACTTTTAGATCTCGACTGTTATCTCGGCATCGGCGGCATTGTAACTTTCAAACCTCGCAAAACAACAGCCGAAGAAGATATTCTAGCTAACATCGCCAAAAAAATGCCTCTTGATCGTCTTCTAGTAGAAACCGATTGCCCATGGCTAGCTCCAGTCCCAGTCCGCGGCGAACGCAACGAACCTACACACGTCCGCCATATAGCAAAGTTCATCGGAAATCTCCGCAGTCTATCTTTCGAAGAAATTAGTAAAATAACACTAGAGAACTCACAAAAATGTTTCAATTGTGATTTTAATTAAAAAAACACTCAAATGAGTGTTAGAGCTTAGTCGGAATAGGTCTCAAAAATCTGCTTTTTTCTTCAGCGATCAAGGGACGTATTGTTTCTTTACTAAGAAGTTCTTGTGATAATCTTTCCGCTAATTCTTTGTCAGATTCTGCAATTTGAGCAATCGCTTTTAAGGTCTCATTGACTGCCTCTCTATATCTACTTTGTTCCTGAAGTTGGAGCACAGCATACTTACCTTTATAGATAGATTCTAAGGCTTTAAAAGCCAAAACAGATAAAGATATTACGATTATGCCACTTAGCAACATGATCAAAGGTAGAATTTCCATATCTCTTCCTTTCTGCAAAGTACAGATCATAGATAGCATTTTTACTCATTTTGGTCAATAATATTGACAATAAAGCAAAAACCGGTCACAATGCCACCGCTCTTTCGACACGGAGGCTCCATGAACCCAGTAGAAGCTATCTTTCAATTTATTGCGGAGTTAACAATTAAAATAGCAAAAAAATTCAACATAAGTGATGTTGTTCAATATCGTCTGCTAATAGCACTACGTGTCAGTGTTGCATCGTTTATCCCAATTGTAGGACTATTTGCTACAATCTATCCTAACGAATTCAATTTGCGTCCTGATCTAATCACAATATTAGCGCTCGCCTCAACCTGTATCATTTTTTTCTATTTAATTGCTCAACAATATCAAATTGTATTTTCTTCCAACAAAGAAATCTTAAAGCTTTTAAACACAAAAAGCATCAATAATTTTGATATAGACCCCAAAGAATATCTATCAAGTAGACGAATGCAAATGTGTATCTGGGCAATCATTGGGTTTATTTGTGCGTCTACGCTATGGCTTCACTACACAAATTTACAATTACTATTTGCTGCAATGATGATTCCTGCGCTCTTTGACTATTGTTTCGTAATATTGATTGTAAGCTGGGAGCTAAGTCGCCATACAACTGCTACATTAGAAAAAACTACAAAACCAGCCTCCGAATAACCGTCCTGATGAATATGGGCGGTTTTTTAATTTATTGACCAAAAATCAGTATTTTGATAAGTATCTAATACAAAGGAAGGTTATAATGAAACGCACTAATAAGTTTGAAGGACAGATCTATAAACTTATCGAACGAGCGGGTCACGTACCATACATAGCCAGCTTTGATATAACAGCTCATACTTGCATAATTGATAAATACACCTTACATATTGCATTTGCTATAACATATGGTGGCAAAGTAATGGTCACACTTTGCTACGAGCGACCCGGGCAAATTATTTATCACCATACCCGCACTTTAAATGAAGTTTTAACTGGTAAATCTGAAAACGATTTTGGTCATGATGTATTTCCAGCTCAATTTGAAAGATTCTTAGCACAATATGGTCTTTCTAAAGGAAAATACCAAGACTTAGTAGAAGAAGCTAAATTTCAGCTCGGCGACATCTTGAACGATGATGAAGCCAGGGTCAACTCCATCTAACCGCAACACTATGAATGCGGTTTTTTTCTTATCATTGACAATTATTTAGCTAACACGTAAAATCTTGGCGTATTTCAAATATGGAGCAAGAATCGACCCCACAAAATACAGAAAAGAATCCCGTAAAAGATAATGGCCTATCTGGCTGGGAAGCACTAGGTTTTGCTTGGGAAATGGGCTATACTATGGCAATTCCTCTTGTAGCACTAGCACTAGGCGGTCGCTATCTAGATCGCTACCTAGATACATCTCCAGCGTTTCTACTAACAGGTATTCTAATCTCGATTATTATCTCTTCCGTCCTAGTAGGCTATAAAGCTATGAAGATAATCAATCAAGTAAGCCAAAAATAACCAAAATCATGTCTTTAGTAATTTCCATCGCACCAGAAGTAATCGCATCTATTGCCGGTTTTCCTATAACGAACACCATGCTTGTCGCAGGTGTTTTATTTTTTATCATATTAGGCATTATTGGCTTAACATTACGTAAAATCAATCCTGATAAGGCACCTTCTGGTATAGCAGGCCTTATGGAGGTCTTTGTAGAATTTTTCTTAGACTTTGTTGAATCCATCACTAATGACCGCGAAAAAGCCCTCAGATTCTTCCCAATTGCCGCAACAATATTCTTTGTAGTATTACTTTCTAATCTAGTTGAGTTAGTCCCTGGCATGGGATCTATTGGCGTTTACGGCTTACATAATGGCGAGACTGTACTTATACCTTTTATACGTTCAATGAGCGCAGACCTTAATTTTACGTTTGTTGTGGCTCTTTTTGCCATGACCTCAGTTCAAGTCATGGGCATGAGATTCCTTGGCTTTAAAGGCTATTGGGGAAAATTCATCGTAATGCCATGGAAGAAACCTTTTCTCATTGGTAGTTTTGTTGGTGTACTCGAGCTAATTTCCGAATTCTCCAAAGTACTATCCTTTAGCTTCCGTCTATTTGGCAACATTTTCGCTGGCGAAGTTTTATTAGCAGTTATTGGCTTTTTAGCACCATTTTTAGCACCTTTACCATTCTTATTCCTCGAACTCTTCGTTGGTTTCGTTCAAGCACTTGTTTTTGCAACTCTTACAATTGTATTCCTTAATATGGCAACAATTGGACACGAAGACCATGACGAAGAACACGAACCACGCGCCGATTACTCAAAAGCCACCTTTGGCGGCAAAGCTGGTGGCTTTGTACCTTTAAACGGTAACAACAAGTAGGGAAGTGCTATAGAATCGCAAAGCTTGTGATTCTTATCAATTCCTTACAAACACGACGACTTTAAACAAAAAAACCAACAGTCGTAGCGATGCAATGTAAGTCTTTATTCTTCATTATTTCTTTTTAAAGTAATATGTCCGCAGAAAACGAAATCGTACAAGCAGCATCATCCAACATCGAAGGTATTCGCCTAATGGCAATGGCTTTCACAATCGCAATTGGTGGTATGTTCCCAGCTCTTGGTATCTCTAAAGTTGGTGCAAAAGCAATGGAATCAATTGGTCGCAACCCAGAAGCTGCATCCAAAGTCCAAACAGCTATGCTTATTGGCGCAGCTTTTATCGAAGCTATCGCTATTTACGCACTTGTTGTCGCCCTTATCATCAAATTCGTCTAATTTTCTTTGAAAATTAGATCCTGAGCCTGTCGAAGGGTTAACCTAAGACAACTTATTGATTATCAGTCCTTGACCCGAGTTCATCTCGAGTCAAACTCGGATACTCAATCGCTAACAGCTACATGCTATCCGCTATCAGCTAAAAAAATATGAACGAAATGTTTACAAAATTAGGAATAAACTGGCAATCATTTATCGCGCAATTGGTAAATTTTACAGTTCTCTTCCTTGTCCTTCGCTTTTTTGCTTGGAAACCAATCACCGCATCTCTAGAGCAGCGTCGTCAAAAAATCGCCAAAGGCATAGATAATGCCAAACGCGCCGACGAGCAACTGGAAAGCATCGAAATCGAGCGCAAAGAAGCTATGACCGATGCTCGCCGCGAAGCAGCGAAACTAGTTGATGATGCTAAAACAAAAGCATCAACTCTTAAGGATGAAAAAATGCGTATGGCTAAAGTTGAAATTGAAAAACAAGTAACCGAAGCTAAAGAGATGATCATCGGCGAACGCGAAGCAACTTACACAGCCTTGAAACAAGATCTAGCAAACCTCATCACTAAAGCAACCGGTAAAATCGTCAAAGACCTAGATGACGATGCTCACAAAAAATTAATTGACGAAGCAGTCAAAGATCTTGAAACAGCATAATTATGGCAAATCGAAGTATCAAAGAAATTGCCAGCGCTACCATTTCAGCTGCCAAAGAAGAAAAACTAGTAGCTCGCATTATAGATGACATGCGACTCTTTTCGGAGATGCTTCAATTGAACCCATCTTTGATTCATTTACTGCAAGACGGATTGATAGATCTAGGAAAAAGGGTACAAGCGCTAGACAAAGCTACAGGTGACTCGCTTCACAAATACTCAAAAAACTCTATTGCAGTTCTGATCCAAAACAACCGACTAAGCGAATTCAACACCTTCATTCAAGCACTAGAAACTCAAGCACGCGAGGTAGCAGACCACTATGAATGTACAGTTGTCACAGCAATCGAAATAAATGATGAAAAAGTTAGCGAGATAAAAAAAGCTCTAGAAAAAAAATTCACAGGTACAGTCCGCATACAAACAGAAATCGATTCAAATATAATTGGAGGCATGACAGTAAAATGTGGAGACTGGAAATATCAATCAACTATTCAATCTAAATTACAACAATTACATAATCACCTAGTAATATCCTAAGTATGAAAACAAATGCAACGGCAGCAGCCAAACTATCAGACGAGCTCCAAGAGCAAATCAAATCGTTCCAAGCTGAAAGCACCACAGAAGAAGTAGGTGTTGTTCGCCAAGTTGGTGACGGTATCGCCTCAATTAGTGGCTTAAAGCATGCCAAATCTATGGAGATGCTTAACTTTGAGAATGGCGCCGTTGGCGTTGCTCTTAACCTTGAACATGATCGTGTTGGTGCTATGGTTTTGGGTGATTACACTGGCATCAAAACAGGTCAAAATGTTCAATCTTCTGGTAAAATCCTTTCAATTCCAGTAGGTGATGATGTTGTTGGCCGCGTTCTAGATCCACTTGGTAAACCACGAGATGGCAAACCAGCTTTTAAAGAAGAAAAGGTTTATCCTATTGAAAAAATTGCTCCAGGTGTAATGACACGTCATCCTGTCGACACTCCACTAATGACTGGCGTCAAAGCTGTCGATGCTCTTATCCCTGTTGGTCGCGGACAACGCGAACTTATTATTGGTGATCGTCAAACTGGTAAAACAGCAATCGCTATCGACACCATCATCAATCAAAAAGGCAAAGGCGTAACATGTATCTATGTTGCTATCGGACAAAAAGATTCTAAAATCGCAAAGATAGTTGCCAAGCTCAAAGAAGTTGGCGCAATGGAATACACGGTTATCGTTACAGCCGGCGCATCAGATCCAGCATCACTACAGTACATTGCACCTTACGCTGGATGTGCAATCGGTGAATATTTCATGGACAAAGGCCAAGACGCTCTAGTGGTTTACGATGATCTTTCCAAACACGCTTGGGCATATCGTGAAGTTTCACTTTTGCTACGTCGTCCACCAGGCAGAGAAGCTTATCCGGGTGATGTTTTCTACCTCCACTCACGTTTACTAGAACGTGCTGTGCGCCTTTCTAAAGAGTACGGCGGTGGTTCATTAACAGCTCTACCAATTATCGAAACTCAAGCTGGTGATGTTTCCGCTTATATCCCAACCAACGTCATCTCCATCACCGATGGTCAGATCTTCCTCGAAGGTGATCTATTTTATCGTGGTATTCGCCCAGCTCTAAACGTAGGTTTATCTGTTTCTCGTGTTGGTGGTGCTGCTCAATTTAAGATCATGAAAAAGATTGCCGGCCCAGTACGCCTCGACCTTGCTCAATTCCGTGAACTCGAAGCTTTTGCTCAATTTGCAACAGATCTTGATGATACAACCCGAAACCAAATCGAACGAGGCCGTCGCACAGTTGAAATCTTGAAACAAGATCAGTTTGTACCAATGACCCTTGCTCACCAGGTTGCATCACTTTTT